>Ga0209445_1000738_pt1 | contig 18130 bp, 13 predicted proteins | sample MarorgKNORR_S2LV_4_FD_188223 | JGI IMG/M metagenome (GOLD analysis project Ga0209445, IMG submission 188223) | Marine microbial communities from the Southern Atlantic Ocean, analyzing organic carbon cycling - NADW_A/KNORR_S2/LV (SPAdes) (version 2) | ecosystem: Environmental > Aquatic > Marine >... | reverse complement strand
CTTCACTCCCCAGCGATTTTGAAATCAAAGGTTTCCATACAGCCGCACACGTCCCACGCCGGAGCAACTTGGCACCCATCTTCAGCTTGTACGCCGGAATCATGTCGGAGGGACGGACCACCCCGAAGAGGCCCGACATGATGATCACCCCCCGCTCGAAAGCTTCCCTGGCGTTGTCACCGAGCGAGGGATAGTCGATGGCGTCGTACATCACGCCGGTATAACGCTCGATGGCGGGCTGGGTCGGTGCTTCATTGAGGCTGGCATTGTCGGCCATTGCCTGTTCGAGGGCCGCACCTTTTACGCCCAGCAGCTTTTTCGACGACCGGGGCCGCTGGCTGAGTTGGCCGAGCGATTTCACCATGCGTACCCTGGTCGGGTTGAGAGCCCCAAACGAAAGTTCATCAAAATTCAACGGATGGCCTCCCCCGCCAGAAGACTTGCCTTCAGAGGGGGGTAACAGGATCAGGGGGGTGCGGGCCATCGATGCGTATCCGGTTGCTTTCTGGTCACTCGAGGTCATGAGCGAAATCTACACCGAGATTCCGACTGCGCTCGAAAAAGAATACAGGCCGCCAGCGCCGTGAACGTCAGCAATAACCAGCATGAGCGGCCCCGTGAAGGTGCGGGATCACCGATGAGATAGCCAGGCAACCGGCGAAGGTTGTCGTGCGACAGAACCATCACAAGGCGAGAACTGCTGCTGCATAAGCGGAATCCCGATTTACGGGCGCACTACCGTTCCGTCCGCGCGGCGTACGTTGTCGAAATAGCTTCCGCCCTCATCGTTGTGCGGGTACTTTGCCGCCAGCTTTTCGTTGATGTCGATACCCAGGCCCGGCTGCCCGTTCGACCACATGAAGCCGTCCCGAATCTCCGGCGATCCCGGGAATATTTCCTTGATGCGGTCGCTGTAAATCGCCTCTTCCTGTACGCCAAAGTTGGAAATGTTCAGGTCCACCTGCAGGTGGGCCGACTGCCCGACTGGCGAAACGTTGCCCGGCCCCTGGAACGCCGTTCGGACGCCCATCAGCTCGGCCATCGCGGCGTATTTCCGTGCCGGTGTGATACCGCCAATCGGCGACAGTCTTGTCCTTACAAAATCGATCAGCCGACCGGTGATCAGCGGCACGACTTCGAGCGGGTTGTTGAAGATCTCGCCAATCGAAAGCGGCGTCGAACACTGCTCCCTTACGCGCTCAAACCACCCGGTCTCGTGCGGCGGCAGCAGATCCTCGAGGAAGAAGAGCTTGAACGGTTCGACCTCTTTGGCGAAATCGACCGCCAGGATTGTCGGCAGCCGCTCGTGTACGTCGTGCAGCAACTCCACTTTCCAGCCAACGCTCGACCTCAGCCGCGCGAGCAGAGCAATGGCCGATCGCATGTACGGCTTCGGCTCGTATATACCGGTGCGCTGGGCGTAGGCGAACCGGTCATCGGCCGGTGCCGTTTTGGTAGTAATCCATTTCGGTCCGTCTTGCGGGTCGCGGTCATGACCCTCGCCTCCGGAAGCCCCGTAAGTCGCAAACCCTGGCGTCGCCACCTGCACCCGCACGTGGTGATAACCGCCTTCGATGAACCCCCAGGCCTGGTCCTCGACCTCTTCCGGCGTAGCCGCCGAGGCATGGGCATATACCGCCGCGGCCTCACGCGCCTTGCCGCCGATCAGGTCGTAGACGGGCACGCCCAGCGATTTACCCTTGATATCCCACAGTGCCTCGTCAACTCCGCTCAGAGCGTTGTTCAGAATCGGCCCGCTGCGCCAGTAAGAAGAAACATACGCCGACTGCCAGATATCTTCGATATCGGCCGGGTCTTTGCCGATCAGGAACGGGCGCAGGTAGTCTTCGATGGCTGCCTTCACGGCTTTTGGCCGGGTACGGAGCGACGCACAACCGAGTCCATATAGGCCGGGCTCGGTGGTCTCTATTTTTACGACCGTGAACCGCGACCCCGGCTCAGGCTCGGTGAGGATCGCCCGTACATCTCGAATCCTGACGTTGCTCATGCGCTCTATCCTGCTCTCTGAATCGGCCTGTACCCAAACCTGTGCGTTCGATGAGCGCAGATGATACGCCCATCGCTCCGCGCCTACACGGCGCCGCTCCCAATCCAGCTCGCGTAAAATCGTTATTCCCGAAATCCCGTACGTAGCCAGACCCCGGTTCGAGTGCGATGTGCAGCAAGAACTCGACGCGTGACCTGCGATGGAGCCGAATCAGGCCGTCAGAACTACAGTGACCTGCCGAAACGCTGTGCGGATTTTTTCCACACACGCAAAACCGGCGTCGAAACGGCGTTCTTGAACTGGGAACTGGTGATTGGTGGGGGCTGCGGGGATTGGGCCCGACAAGGTCGACCAATATCGGATCAGGCCGATGAGCTCTGATGCCGCGATCAGATTTCAGGGCCCACCGTTCGCCTGCGGTTCGCTGTTCGCATTGACCCAGCTCTGTGCTGCCTGCAGCATGAACAGCACCGCGGTGGCACCCGGATCCTGCACCCCGATAGACCGCTCGCCCATCCATCCGGCGCGCGATACCCTCGACTGCATCTCGATGGTCGCAGTTGTCCCTGCCTCGCAGGCAGCCACTGCAGCCCCGGTCGCTTCTCGTAATGATTTTCCGGCCGCATTGGCCTTGTCGAAGGCTTCGATCGCGGGGGCAAGCGCATCGAGTAGTGTCTTATCGCCGATCTTTGCCTTGCCACGATCCATGAGGCCTTTCATGGCGGCCTGGCCGATAGCGGCCACATCCGATGCGCCAACGTCTTCACGGTCCTTGACTGCGGCACCGCCGCGCATCATTGCTGTAGCGAAGAGCACGCCGAACGTTGAGGCGGCTGCTCGATTGAACGCCATCCCGGACCTGGCGAGCTGGTTACTGACCGGCGTTCCTTCGAGCTCTTTCAACCCGGCAATTACCGCTTCCATTCCGCGCGTGACGGTGATGCCGAGATCGCCGTCGCCGATTTTCGCGTCCAGCTCCCGGAGAGTGTCCGCCTGCGGTACGACTTCTTCGGAGATTGTTTTGAAAATGCCGAGAACTTCGTCTGTCATGGTCACCTGCGAAAGCTATCTGAGGTTCATTTACCTGAATCCAGGACGTGTCACATACCGTTTTACGAGACGACCCGGCGGGGTTGCATCCGGTCCGGCTAGTGGCCTAATTGTTGTGAGAGGAACGGCGAATATGCCGGGGCGTCGAGCAGAGAGATCAATTCGTCGTCGAGCTTGCAAATACTGATTGACGCGCCGGACATTTCCATTGACGTTGCGTATTCGCCAATAAATGCGCGGTGAACCTTGATGCCGCGATCGCCCAGAATCTGCGACGCCTTGTTGTAAAGGATGTAAAGCTCTTCGGGCGCTGTGGCACCGAGGCTGTTTACGAGAACTGCGGCGGCGTCGCCGGATGAGAAGGGTAGGTCTGGCAGGATGCGGTCTAACATCTGGCCCGCGATCTCATCGGCGGTCAGCAGGGGACCAATTTCCACACCCGGTTCGCCATGGATGCCCATGCCGAGTTCCATCTGGCCTTCTGCCACTTCGAATCCGGGCTGGCCTGCCGCGGGGATAGTTGTGCCTGAAAGCGCAACTCCCATACTGCGGGTGTTGAAGACCGCTTTTTCTGCAACCGCGTGCACGGAGTCCAGATCGCGCCCCTCTTCAGCCGCAGCCCCGGCGATCTTGAATCCAAAAACGATACCCGCCACGCCGCGGCGACGCTCCATCTCTTCGTTGGGGGCTGATGTCACGTCGTCTCGACCGAGGGTGGTCTTGACCATGATGTCTTCCATCTCGGCCATCTCGGAAGCCATGTCGAAGTTCATCGTATCGCCCGAGTAGTTGCCGTACAGGTACAGCACGCCGGCTCCGCTGTCGATTGCCTTTGTGACATCGAGCATGTCTTCTGCCGAGGGCGACGAGAAAACGTTACCGACGCAGCAGCCAGTGGCGAGCCCCTGGCCGACATAACCCAGAAACAGTGGAAGGTGGCCTGAGCCGCCACCGGTTGCGATGCCAACTTTGCCGGCGACCGGCGCGTCTGCCCTGATCAATGCCCTGGTGCTACCTTCGACGCGCTTCAGGTGATCTGGGAAAGCAGCGAGTATGCCTGCAACCGTCTGGTCTTCGACCAGTGAAGGATCGTTGATGATCTTGCGCATTGCCATGGCTCGTCTGCCTCCCGAGTGATGAGATTGAATCAAGCGGAACTCTATTCAGGCTCCGGCGCCGTGTCAATTTGCGGCCCGGGTGATGCCATTCGGGAGCAGGGCGTTCCGGTACGGCGCAAAATTACGGTGAGACCGGGCGTAATAGACAGAAACTACCGGTTCAGTGCACGGTTAAGGTTTTTGAAGAACTGGCCCATCATTTTTTTTGACGCGTTGCCGATCATGCGCTGGCCAACTCGGGCCAGCACTCCACCGGTTGACGCTTCGCCCTCGACCTCGATCTCGGTGATGCCGTCAACATCTCGAAGTGTCAACGCTCCTTCGCCTTTGATCCATCCACCGGGTCCTTCCCCACTCATGACCAGGCGTTGACTGGAGGGAGGGTTCAGATCAATCGACTCAACTGTTCCATGGAATTTGCCACGGATCATGCCGATTCCAACACTGATCTCCGCGTCAAACTTGCCAGGTGACGTCTGATCCAGCCGATCGGCGCCAGGGATCGATACTTTTAAAATATCGGGGTCCAGCAAGGCATCCCACACCTTTTGCCTGGTCGCGGCAATTTTGTAGATACCGGCGATTTTCAAAACTTTCCTCCCAGGAAAGTGACGTATTTTGTGACTGGAAGTTCTTCCAGTGACTTTTCGGGGAGTTGCGCTCAGCAAAAAGATGTTATTTACTTGGTCATTCCGCGTCGCTTTTTTAACAAAAGCGCATTGAAACAAGCTGGAAGGGCAATCCATGACCACCAACAGGATAAGCGTAACCGTTAATGGCACGGACTATTCTGCAGATGTTGAGCCACGCCTGCTGCTTATCCATCTTCTTCGCGATGTCCTTGATTTGACGGGCACGCACCTGGGGTGTGACACGAGTAGCTGTGGTGCATGCACGATCTTGTTGAACGGCAGGTCATTGAAGTCCTGCACCATGTTCGCTGTCCAGGCGGACGGAGCAGATATCACCACGGTGGAGGGGCTTGCGTCCGACGGCAAATATCATGCAGTCCAGGAAGGATTCTGGCAGAAGCACGGTCTGCAGTGCGGTTTCTGCACCCCTGGCATGATGATTTCGGCGGTCCAGTTGCTCGATCGAAATCCGGATCCGGACGAAGGCGAAATCCGAACCGCAATTCGCGGGAATTTATGTCGCTGTACCGGATACCACAATATCGTTGAGGCGATCAGGTATGCAGCTGCGAATCGAAATACCGGAGCGATGTCGGGAGGAAAGCAATGACTATTGCATCGAAGGGCGAATCCTTAAAACGTCGTGAAGACCACCGTTTGATCACTGGAGATGGAACGTACGTAGATGACGTTCGCTTGCCCGGGCTCTCGCATGTGGCATTTGTTCGGAGCCCACACGCTCACGCGCTGATCCGAAGTATCGATGCGTCTGCGGCGGCCGCTGCACCTGGTGTGCAGCGGGTTTTCACCGGCGCGGAATTGCAGGAACAGCTTGGTTCCCTTCCCGTTGGATGGGTACTTCCCGACCAGAATTCACCTCCCCATCCCCCGCTGGCCTTCGAGAAGGTTCGATACGTAGGAGATGCTGTTGCTGCAATAGTGGCCGACAGTCCTTATGAGGCGCAGGACGCTACTGAGCTGGTCAAAGTCGAATACGAGTCCCTTGATGTTGTTGTCGACGGTGAGAAAGCGACGCAAATGGGTGCGCCGCAATTGCACGAAGACGCGCCCGACAATACTTCGTTCGAGTGGGAAGTTCATTCTGCTGACCAGGGATACGACGATGCCGCGAAAGAGGCAGAGGTCGTCATAAAACAGCGCATGCGGAACCAGCGACTGATACCGAATTCGATGGAGCCAAGAGGAATCGTCGCTGATTTCAATGCGGGCACGGAGCAGATAACTATCTGGACTTCGACCCAGATTCCTCACCTTGTAAGGCTTTTATTTTCTGCCGTAACCGGCCATCCAGAGCACAAAGTACGGGTTATCGCTCCGGACGTTGGGGGAGCCTTTGGCTCGAAACTCTATCTCTACGCTGAGGAAGTCATCCTCGGGATGATTGCCAAGAATCTGAAGCGGCCAGTCAAATGGATCGAGAGCCGACAAGAGAACTTCATTGCCACTACCCACGGCCGAGACCACATCGCCGATGCTGAGATATGTGGCAACCGGGACGGGACAATCAGTGGCTTCAAGGTACATGTCTACGCCAACCTGGGGGCCTATCTGTCTACATTCGCGCCCGGTATTCCTACCATCCTCTACGGCCTGCTCCTGTCAGGTGTTTACAAGGTCCCGCACATCTCGTGTGTTGTAACGGGGGTCTTCACGAATACGACGCCGGTTGACGCATACCGGGGTGCCGGAAGACCGGAGGCCACGTTCGTACTGGAGAGACTTGTCGACATGTTCGCCGCCGAGATAGGCCGGGACCCAGTCGCCGTACGACGCAAGAACTTCCTGCCAACGTTCAAGAACGGGCGAACGGTATCGACGGGGGTTGTCTACGATTCAGGGGACTACCGGGCCACGCTGAACAGAGCGCTCGAGATATTCGACTACAAGGAGTTCCGACGCGAGCAAAGAGAGGCCCGCAGGAACGGACGACTTATTGGCGTCGGCTTCTCGACTTACATCGAAATCAGTGGGCTGGCACCGTCAGCGGTAGCCGCGTCGCTGGGGGCTGGAGCAGGATTGTGGGAATCGAGCACCGTTCGTGTCCATCCAACCGGAACCGTGACCGTGTACACCGGCACGGCTTCGAGTGGGCAGGGTCATGAAACTACTTTTGCCCAGATCGCGTCAGAGGAACTCGGTGTTCCCTACGACGATATCGATATCGTGCACGGCGATACGGAAAAGCAACCGTTCGGCACCGGGACGTTCGGCAGTCGTTCGGTCTCGGTCGGAGGCCAGGCATTGTTGATGTCCCTGGTTAAGGTGAAGGAAAAAGCCACCAAGATCGCGGCGCACCAGATGGGTGTCGAGCCCGACCAGGTGACGTTCAAGGACGGGACGTTCACCGTTGAAGATATTCCCGAAAGTCAGATGACATTCGCAGAAGTCGCAGGTCAGGCCTATTCCGCGGTCAACCTGCCGCCCGACACCGAGCCCGGTCTTGAGGCCGTCAGTTTCTTCGATCCAGAGAACTTCACCTGGCCGTTTGGCTGCCACATTTGCGTGGTTGAAGTGAGCCCTGACACCGGAGAAACGAGGGTACTCAGGTATGTGGCCGTTGATGATATTGGCAACGTGATAAACCCGATGATCGTGGACGGCATGTTGCATGGAGGAATCGCCCAGGGTGTCGGTCAGGCGATGCAGGAACGCGCTGTCTACAGCGATGACGGGCAGCTACTGTCGGGGTCGATGCTGGACTATGCGGTTCCAACCGCGGAAGACCTGCCGATGTTTGAGACCGACCGTACCGTAACTCCTTCACCGTCTAATGACCTGGGCGTGAAGGGTGCTGGTGAAGCGGGGACGATCGCTGCCACGCCTGCGATTGTTAACGCGGCAGTCGACGCCCTCAAGCACCTTGGAGTACGGCACATCGATATGCCGCTCCACTCCGAAAAAATGTGGCGGATCATCCGGGACGCCAGGGAAAAACAGCGTGCCGAGCGCTCTACGAGAGCAAAGCAGAGGGCGACAGGAGGTAAGTCATGACTACAAGTGCAACTACGCCATTCAGCTACGTCAGGCCTTCGAGCGTCGAGGAGGCCTCTCGGCTCCTCAGTCGAAGTGGCGGTTCCGCTGCCTTGATTGCGGGTGGGCACAGCCTTATTCCGCTCATGAAGACCCGATTGGTCTCGCCCGAGGTGCTGATCGACCTTTCGGCCATCGACGGACTAAGCGGTATTAGCTCGGATACGAACGGTCTGAACATCGGGGCGATGACTTCTTATGAAGAGCTCGAATCCTCGGACGCGGTTAATGAGGGTGCTTACGCCCTGGCCGAGGCAGCGGGCCAGGTCGCAGACGTTCAGGTAAGAAACTGGGGCACAATCGGGGGTGCGCTCGCGTATTCGGACCCTGCCGGGGACCTTCCGGCGGTGGTGCTTGCATTGGAGGCAACGATCAGCGCTCGTTCGGCCCGTGCTTCCCGTTCAATTCCGGCCGATCGATTCTTCAGGGACTTCCTGACTACTGCACTTCGCGCGAATGAGGTGCTGACCGAGATTCACATTCCGGCTCCCAGCAAAGGTACTGGAAGTGCCTATGCGAAGTTGGCCAACAAGGCCTCTCACTACGCGTTGGTCGGTGTTGCCGCCGTGATCCAAATCGATGGCTCGGGAACCTGCACGAAAGCACGCATTGGTGTTACGGGGGCAGGACCTTTCGCCAAGCGGTCGCGACGGGCAGAGCGAATACTTGAAGGCAAAGAGCTGACAGATTCAGTGGTTCGACGTGCCGCTGAACGGGTTGGTGTCGAGTACCAGGGAATGTTCAACGAGGATATCCACGCTTCGGCTGAGTACCGTGAGGCGATGGCAAAGGTGATCGGAGTACGTGCCATCAGCATGGCTGTCGAACGGGCAGGTTAATCGGGACGCTCCGGTGGGTTGACCATCGATCCGATTCTGAACAACGTTCCCGGCAAGAACTACGAAGCTGTGCAAAGGGTGAATGCGATGGCAGCGATCAATCCTACTGTCCAACAATGGGTCGAGGATGCCAGGGGGGCACCGGAGGAGTTCTGGGCCCGAGCGGCCGACGAGCTGCCGTGGTTCCGGAAGTGGGACAACGTTTTCGAAAGAGACGACCCGAGCTTTCGGTGGTTCGTCGGTGCCCAAACCAACCTTGCGTACAACTGCCTCGACCACCACGTCGTAGGCGGCCGGGGCGACAGTACAGCCCTGATATACGTCAACGAACTCGGGGAGCGACGCGAGTTCACGTACCGCGAGTTGACGGCCGAAGTTGAGCGCGTCGCGGCAGGGCTTCGGGCACTGGGCATGGATAAGGGCGACTGCCTCACCATCTATATGCCAACGAGTCCCGAGGCAATCACGGCAATGTTGGCGACGGTGCGGATAGGCGCAATTCATTCGGTGGTGTTTGCCGGGTTTGGCGCCGGGGCGCTTGCCGAACGCATCCGGGCCAGTGACTCGCGAATCGTCTTAACCGCGGACATCGGATATCGAAAAGGCACGGAGGTCCAGCTCAAGGAGATCGTCGATTCGGCCATGGAGATGGGTGGCGAGAAGGTCGAACATGTCGTCGTTCTGCGGCGCGGTGGCGAGAGCCCTGTTACCTCGGATCGGGAACTGGGCTGGGACGAGTTCATCGAACGGGGTGAGGGCCACGATGGCGGTCATGTCTCGATGGAGGCTAACGAGCCGGCATATATTCTCGCCACCTCTGGCACCACGGCCAAGCCAAAGTTGACCGTCTCGACTCACGGCGGCTACCAGGTTCATATTCACAGCATGGGCCGCTGGGTCTTCGGTTTGAAGCCGAGTGACATATGGTGGTCGACCTCGGATATTGGCTGGGTGGTTGGCCATAGCTACATGGTCTACGCCCCCCTTCTTGCAGGCTGCACCACCATCGTCTACGAGGGTGCGCTGGATCATCCTGGGCCGGATGTCGTGTGGCGGTTGATCGAAGAACTTGGCGTAACCGGGTTATTCACTTCTCCGACCGCGGTGCGTCTGTTGATGCGGTATGGAGAAGCTCAAGCTCAAGAGCATGACCTGTCATCGCTTGAGCGGGTCGTCAGCGCCGGAGAGGTGCTAAATGCGCCGGTATGGAAGTGGCTGCAAGAGGTTGTTCTGGAAGATTGTGTCCCGGTGATAGACCACATGTGGCAGACAGAAACCGGCGGTCCCATCTTCGGCTACCCGTACGGGATCGAGATGCTTCCCATCAAGCCGGGCTCGGCGGGGATACCGTTGCCGGGCATTGAGGCCGAGGTCTTGACGTCCGAAGGCGAGCCGTGCGCTCCAGGCGAAAAGGGGATCATGGTGATCAAACGGCCCTTCCCTGGATTGACTCCTGCCCTTTGGGGTGAGCCTGAACGCTATGGCCCGGACTACTGGGAGCGGATTCCGGGCGTTTACTACACAGGCGATTCGGCTCATATCGACGAAGACGGCTACGTGTGGTTCGCTGGCCGCGCCGACGAGATCATTAAGATCGCGGCCCACAGAATGGGAACGATCGAAGTAGAGACGGCATTCCTCGAGCACGCGGCCGTAGCCGAGGCAGGTGTCACCGGCCGGCCTGATGAACTGCGCGGCGAGGTGATTGCGGCCTTTGTTGCTCTCAAGGAAGACTTCGAGCCATCGGACGACCTACGAAAAGAGCTGCTGGCAACCGTGCGGGCCGACCTGGGTCCGGTGGCGGTCATTGGCGACCTGAATTTTGTGACGATGCTTCCCAAGACCCGCAGTGGCAAGATCATGCGGCGCGTTCTCAAGGCGGTCACCCTCGGCACCGATCCGGGCGACATTACCACCATCGAGGAAGAAGGCTCGGTCGAGGATGCGCGCCAGGCCTGGGAGGCGATGAGAGCGGAGTTGGGCTCGTAGTGGGGCATCAAACCGACCGTTGGGGCACGAATCAATGAGCACATCTGAGCCGACGGTCATTACCGATGAGCTGCGATGCTTCATCGGAGTTGAATCGAAGCGGTTCTGTCAGAACTCAGAGTTTGGGCAGAATAGCATCGTTCCGCATGACCTGCCCTCCAAAAAGTAGTCCAGGGTAAATGTTAGAAACCCTGGTTCTAAAAGGGGGTAGAAATGCCAGGAAAAAGACACGGTCCGGAGCAGATCTTACGGAAACTCCGAGAAGTTGAAGTTGCGCTGTCCAGAGGTGAGACAGTTGCACGAGCAGTAAGACAGGTAGCGGTAACCGAGCAGGCCTATTACCGTTGACGAAACGAGTACGGTGGTCTTTCGATCGACCAGGCGAGGAAGCCCAAGAAACTCGAACTGGAGAACGCAAGACTCAGGCGGGCGGTTGCTGATCTCACTCTCGACAAGTTGATCCTGGAAGAAGCGGCCGACGCTCATCATTCCAACCTGAACATTATCATCTGCCGCCCCGACATCTGGAGAGACGTTCTCACTCTAAACAGCCAACTATTGACCGTGCCATTTTGCAGTATGCACTAATTGCGGATTTTCGAGTCGGGCTATCCTGAAACCGGCTCAAACACCCTGAACGACCATGCGTCGTGCACCGCTGAATCGAGGGCTGCGCGCCCCGGCCGGTCGACCGGCAATCGGTTCGGCAGAACCCGCTCCGGTAGATCGTCTGGCAACCTCACTCGCTTCAAAAACTGCCCGAGCACCACACGATCGCCACCCAAGACGACATGGTCGATACGGCCCGGATATTCGCGGAACCGGGAGCTGGCAATCTCACCGGCCTGATCGAACAACTCACGAATCCACTTCTCACGATTACGTCTGAACCTGTTCGACGATTGGCCGCCCTTTCGGTGCTGGCCTTTTACATAACGGCTGCCAGTCTTCGTCGTGACCAGTGTGCCGTCTTCGGCAATGCCGACAGCGAAATGACCCAGGCGCAACAGGATAATCCCCAGGGTTCTCGGTTCGGAAATGAAACCTCGCAGGTCGTCAAACGAGTTGGATTCGGTTGCTGTTTCGATCGGAAAAGGCGGTAGAAGTGCCATGCGGGGCTGCGGCGCAGCCGGTTTGACTTCGGCGTTGATCAGGATGATTCCGCTTTCGGGTTCCCTCGCCGATTTGGGCAGCCAATCCCACTCTTCAGACAGCGCGTAGCCTTCCGGGTGCATTTCCACAATAAACTCAGCACCGGCCTCGATCTCGAAGTCGATCAGTCGCTCGAGCAACTGGGATCGGTGAGTGAGGGTTGGTCCACTTACTAAGGAATCTACAGGCACACTTGAGCTCTCCTTTCCCGCAGATGATTCACGCCTGACCGCGTTGCACCGTAAGTGGCTATCGTCACCAGCCCTGACGGTCTTTTTTCATCTCGAAGGTTCGACGACCCGTCCGATACGCACACCGCAGGCGTGCCAATCAGCCTATACGCCTAGCGATAACCTCGCTCCAACCCCAATTACCGAGATCCCTCCGCAGGGGTCGGGAAATCTGGTGGTGGCGGGTGGAAAGTACACTTGCAGTCGCCGCTCGATACCCTCGGTACCATTCCCCATCAACCTAACCTTCTTCCCGGGGAGAAGGGCCAAACCAGTCGAACCGTTAGCTGCCCTGACCCAATCCCCACGTGTGGGTTATTCGGTCCAAGTGCGACCCCGCATTGCGATCGCAACCGGATCTACCCGGCCGCCTAATCCGTAGCCCTCCGGTATCAGCAAGTAGCCGTTCTCCACTTGCTCAAATGGTTCCATCACCTCGTGCCGCCACTCGACTTCGTAAACGGCATGTTCGAGCGGAATCTTGTTCCCGAACGCGGCTGTGGCATGCGCTGAAGCGAGTAACGAAAGCGGGCCCGAGGGACAGTGCATCGAGACCGAGCGCTCCCAGCGCGCTTCGAGTTCGCGGCCGATGAGGTAGGCCTCGACCGGGCCGCCGCAGAACTTCACATCCGGCATCACGATATCCAGTGCATCTTCCTCCATCAGCTTCGTGAACAACGCCACGCCGTATCCATGTTCTGCACCCGCTATCGGTAATTCGGACTTGTCGCGAATCTTGCGAAGGTCATCGGTGTGGGTGATCGGATTGACCGGCTCTTCGTACCAGCCGGCACCGGCCTCTCGGAGCTCGGGTTCAAGCGCGAGGGCCGAATCCAGATCGAATCGTGAGTGGCAGTCGACCAGTAGTTTGCGGTCAGGGCCAACAACTGCTTTGGCAGCCCGAACTCGCTCGAGGCCTGCCTCCGCTTCGCGCGGTAAGCCAGAAGATTTGAACGGTGCCTGCGCCTCATCGAACGGCGCACACTTTGCGGTCGTGAACCCGGCCTCCATCGCCCGCTGGACCATCTCGGCGAACGCGTCTGGCGACCTGTCAACGGGACCGCTGTCGTCGGGCAGCATCGAGCGGTTGATATTCGAGTAAAGCTGAACGCTACGTTCGGGAGTTCCTTCGTGATCGTGCAGCGCCCGCAGGTAGTCGGCCAGCGGCAGCTGAGCGCGCTGAGCCAGCGCATCGGCCACCGCGCAACGCAGTCCGCTTACCGCAGTCGCCAGGTTCTGGTCTTCTTCCAATTGTTCCGGGCTCAGGTTGTTGAACGCGAGAACGTCCGAGTCGTCGGTCAGCCGCTGACCGCGCAGGCGGTTTGCGAGTCTGGCGACAACTGGCGAAACCTCACGGTCCAACTGCGTCGACGTGATCTCGCCCTGCCCGGACGTCCCCGAGCCATCACCAAGCGAAAGGTGCACCCAGTCGGTCTTGGCCCTCACATGAATCGAACTGAAAGTGAGCTCAGTCGGGCTGAACCACTCACCTGACGCGGGCAATTATTTTCTCCGAACTACCTGTTGATTTTCGATCTGCAAGACGCCAGTACGTCGCGCCACTGCGCCCATCTTGAGTCTGTCGAAGGGTCACTTGTATCATCAACAGGATCAAATACCAAATGTTTCTTTAGCCGGCGGTCACAGTCCCAGCCTGACCCTTCGACCCGTTCGACAGGCTCAGGATGACTGTGGTCGGCCTGGTTGATTCCATCGAACCATTCCCAGAAATTACCTGTTGGGGTTTTTACGGTACTGCGCGTACTTATCGTCGTTGATGAACTCGTCGATGACGATCTTTTCGCCGTCGAGGTCGTTAGAAACGTTGGCCGCAAGCACCGAGGCGAGTGAGTTGATCGACGTGTTGAACGAGTTCAGGCGATTTTCAGGCTTGTCTTCGATGATTGAAGTCGCGAACGCCTCGGCGATTCCCTCAGTGCTCTCGGCACCCATTGCGGTATTGTGCGGGCCCGCCGAAATCACGTGGCGCACCTCGTCGACCGTCGGCCTTTCTTCGGGCGGCCATTCGCCATCGAACCGGTAGTCGACAAAGTCGTCCTCCAGCTTGATCGTGCCGTGTGTGTGGATGATGTAGTCAAAGCGGCCGCTGTAGTACGAGCGCGCGGGTTTTGTGAAAAGCAGGTTGGCGACGCTGCCCTTTTTCATGCCGTAAGTCACGGTGTAGGCAATCGGGTTGTCACCCTCGGTATCGTGCAGCTCGGCAGGACGGTCGGTGTAGGTAGCCCTGACCCACTCGACCTCGTCGTCCGACCAGTAGCGCATGATGTCGGTCTGATGAATTCCGGCTTCGACTATGGAAGTCCCCGACCACGCACGGTTGGCAGTCCAGACCCGGTTTGCGGGGCCACCCTGTTCTTCGGTGCGAGTGTGCTTTACTCCGTGATTCTCGACACTGGTTTCGGCAATCATGGTCATCGCTGCCACCCACTTTTCTTGAAGGTAGTTGTGGATATCGGTGTAGCCGCGGTCGTGGCGCATCTGGAAACCAACGGTGCTTGCGATGCCGGCCTTCGTGATCGCTGCATCCTGGCTGATGATGTCGTCAAGGAACAGTGACTGCGGTTTTTCGGCGAATATGGCGATTTCGCGCATCGCTGCCCGTTCGATCTCGCCCCGGTGCTGGTTCGGCGGAATGACGAACCAGATTGCATCGACAAGACCCGACTCGATCAGTCCGTCGGCGCTGTCGAACATCGCGATGCCGCTCGACGAATAGGCAGATACCGCGCCCTTAATCTTGCTGTCGGCCAGGTTTTCCGGGTACGGATCCGCAAGTGCGGTGATCTGGACTATTTCGTCCTGCTGTAACTTGGTTAGCGCGCTGATGTGGTTGAGTCCACGCTGGCCAACGCCAATCAGTCCGATCCGCAGGGGTCCTGTCATGAGTGTTCGTTCCTTTTAGCCTGAATCGAGGTGCGAGTGAGTAGGTGGTCGGTTGAGACCGCATGGGCGCGCCAGCTACGTAAAATGCCTGCCGAGTTTAACACCAGGATTGTTTACGCGGGCCAGCTAATTCTCGTAGTCAAAGCAATGTAGTAAAGTGCCGTTTTGTCGGGAAGATCGCTGCTCCAATAAAAGCCCCACACGCACAGGGACAGGATCATCGAACGAACAAGTTGAAAAACTGCTTGCAAATGCCAGTACCGAAACGTTTACGATGGTCGCCCGCGGCGCGCTTGCCGATGCTTCGGTGACGCTTGTAGGCAAGCCGAAATTCGCAGAAATCACGACCGGTCACAACGATAAAAGGACGATTGGGATCGTGAAGGTTATCGGGTCAGCAATGGTTGGAGTCGGTGAGGCGGCGATGATCATATACAACGAGAAAAAATCTGCGAATCGTACGCCGAAGGAATCGAATCCACAGGATCGACTGGTGATCTTGCCGATTTGCGGATTGGGTTTTTCACCCAGTTCATTGGCTACCTGTCGACATTGGCTGCGGTCCCGATGATCATGGAAGATTATCGGGACCGCCGGGAGTTCATCAAGCTAAGGTTCGGTGTCGAACTGGAAGAACTTCCCGAGCAGGTGGCTCCTGTCATCGCAACGATCCCGAAGTACGTCGAAGAGGTGAAGAGATTGCTCGGGTAGTCGCTTCGATCGTCTGGTCGCTACTTGCTCCCGTGCGCTTCCGGGTGTTCAATGCACTGATTCCCTCGGCTCGGTGCTTCAATCCACTTGGTCAGACCAGGCCTTCCAACCCCAACTCCTGGTCGTTCTCCCCAATGAGAAGAATAACTATGAAAGTCACAGCAGTAACAACACTTTCCGCGGCCCGGTTCAACTATGTGAAAGTTGAAACCGACGAAGGCCTGACCGGCGTCGGTGAGCTTCACCCGGCATCTGGTACTGGTGGGACACCGTTCGTGCCGCGTGCGGCTGTCGAGTACTGCGCCGAATATCTCGTGGGCAAAGACCCGCTCCACATCGAACGGCACTGGCAGCACATGTTCCGTCGGCAACTGTTCAGGGGCGGGTCCGACATGATGGCGGCGATTGGCGCAATTGACATCGCACTCTGGGACATCAAGGGTAAGTCGCTCGGCAAACCCGTTTACGAACTGCTGGGCGGACCCGTGCGCGAGAAAGTCCGGCTCTACACGCATCTTGGCGGCAACACGCTCGAAGCGCTGGCGGAAGAGGCAGCGGCACGGGTCGAAGAGGGTTTCACCGCGCTGCGTATCTACCCGTTTGGAGACTTCGGCAATTCCGATTTCGAAGAGGGCAGCGGACTCGAAAACATGAGTTTTACAGGCATGCAGAACAATGCTGTGGAACGATTGGCGGCGGTGCGAGATGCGGCTGGGCCCGACACCGACATCATGATCGACGTGGTCAACCGGCTCACACCGGCAGAGGCGATCGGGCTTGGCAGGGCGCTTGAGCCGTTCAACCTGTATTTCTACGAAGACCCTATCGAACCGGAAAACATGGACCAGTGGAGCTGGGTTGCCCAACAGCAGCCGATTCCGCTGGCGATGGGCGAACGGCTGTACACGATCTACCAGTTCAGGGATTTGCTGAACCACCAGGGCGCGGCGTTCATTCGCCCCGATCTGTCGCTGGCTGGCGGCATCACGAACGTGAAGAAAATCGCCGCGATCGCCGAATCGGCTTACGTAGGCGTAGTTCCGCACAACCCGCTCAGTTGTGTGCTGACGGCCGCGTGCGTCCAGATCGACGCTGCGACGAGCAACATACCGGTCCAGGAATACCCGTACGACGACGACAAAGGCATCAAGGCCGAACTCGTAAAAGAGCCACTCAAGCGGGTTGGTGGCTACCTCGAAGTCCCGACCACGCCGGGCATCGGCGTTGAGCTAAACGAAGAAGCCTTCAAGCACCACCCACCCGTACCCTACGACCGACCGGCACTGATCAACCCCGATGGGTCACTGCGGGAGTATTAGGGAGCCGGTGGCACGATTTGTTGGAACAAAATTACTATGACAACTTACCCACGTTGCGTCACAATCGCGGGCTGATTCAACCATTGATCACCCCTATGACCCGCAGATCCTGAATCAAGTTCAGGATGGCAATAGCTTCTGAGCCACACATGACAACAGACTCCCCATCCTACGACCTCGTAATCTCCGCCGGTCGAGTTATCGACCCTGCGAACGGCGTCGATGCCCTGCTCGATGTGGCGGTAAGTGACGGCAGGATCGCAGCCGTCGCAGCCGGTATCGACACCTCGAACACAACCCGCGTTATCGATGCGACAGGTTTCACGGTCACACCCGGTCTTATCGACCTTCACACTCACGTCGCGGCGGGCATTCGCAAACCCGCTGGTGAAGATCTAATGGTCAGTCCCGATGTCGCCGGAGTGATTGCAGGTGTCACAACAGTCCTTGACGCCGGTTCGACCGGGGCACTCAACATCGGTGGGTTCGTCAATGCGGTTGCCCCGCAGGCCATCACCCGTGTGCTGGCGTTGATAAGCGTCGGGTCAATTGGAGTTACGAACATCCCGGAGGTCAGGACGGCCGAGGACATCGATCCTGCAGCAACCGTCGAGGCAATCCAGTCGTCGCCGGACATCATCAAGGGTGTGAAGGTCCGCATGGTGTCACCTGGAATCACGGCCCTTGGAATCGGGTTGCCGAGAGCGGCCAAGGCAATTGCGAGAGAAGCCGGGGTTCCGATCATGGTTCACGTTGGAGATATCTACGGGCAGAACCCGGCGGCCGCGGAAATTACTCCTGAATTGCTCACGAGTGTACTTACGGCGGGCGACATCGTCACTCACACGCTCAGCGGTCAAGTCGGGGCGCTGTTGGCCGATGGTTCGCTGCTCTCGCAGGCCCAGGAAGCCCGCGCAAACGGGGTCTACTTCGATGTTGGTGTTGGTGGGTCCAACTTCTCTTTCGAGGCCGGCCAGCAAGTGATTGATGCGAACTTCATTCCCGATACGATCAGTTCCGATATCACGGTTATGAGCCGGTTCCCGGGACCTGTGTTCTCGCTTACCGAGTGCATGGGCAAGGTCATGTCGCTGGGCATTTCGTTCGAGGATGCAATTCGCATGACA
>Ga0209445_1000735_pt1 | contig 18191 bp, 19 predicted proteins | sample MarorgKNORR_S2LV_4_FD_188223 | JGI IMG/M metagenome (GOLD analysis project Ga0209445, IMG submission 188223) | Marine microbial communities from the Southern Atlantic Ocean, analyzing organic carbon cycling - NADW_A/KNORR_S2/LV (SPAdes) (version 2) | ecosystem: Environmental > Aquatic > Marine >... | reverse complement strand
GGTTCGAAGATGCGCTCAAGGGCAGCGCCCTAGAACCTCAATCTGAGCCTACGTCAGTTCCTGTATGAAACTGATGTCGGCAAAACCTGGATACAAAAAACCCACGGTGTTAGCCGTGGTTCTTTTTCGTGCCTAAAATTGGCAGGAGCGGGAGGATTCGAACCCCCGACCACTGGTTTTGGAGACCAGCGCTCTGGCCAGACTGAGCTACGCTCCTGTATGGTACCCCTGGAGGGACTCGAACCCCCGACGCGCGACTTAGGACGCCGCCGCTCTATCCTCTGAGCTACAGGGGCATTTGGTGGAGATAGAGGGACTCGAACCCTCGGCCTCGGCATTGCGAACGCCGCGCTCTCCCAACTGAGCTATATCCCCAGGCCGTCGCCCTTCCTTGGGCCGCAACTTGGGGCGGTTACCCAACGTTGCGTGGCTACGAAAGGCTGGTCCTTCCGGACAGTATCTCTAAGCCTACTTCAAATCGTAAATCCGCCGCCTAGCTACTGTCAAGTTGGGGCAAAGCCTTTGATTTAAGCCTTCCGAGTGGAATATGAAGGGCCATTCGTGGCGGCGGGGAATCAGACCGCTCTGATGCTAGTACTTGAACTCCTCGCGTACGGGGCTGAAGATGTCCAAAGCCAGAGCCGCTACATCGCCGCACTTGGCGTAGTGTTCCACGCCTCCGGGTATGATGTACATGTCTCCGGGCTTCAGAAGCTTAACTTCGCCAGCCACGCCCATCTCCAGCTCTCCCTCCACCAGCATCCCAGCTTGCTCGTGAGGATGAGTGTGGGTGGGCACTTCCGAGTTCGCGTCGATCTCCACCAAAGACAAGAGGATGTTCTCACCCCAGAACGTTCGAGTACGGGCTCCGGGCACCAACGTCATTGGGTCCCGGTTTTCGGCGTCGACAAAGTAGGACATCGTTTCCTCCTGATTATCGTTTCTAGTCTGGGTCCGGCCCGCTGAGGGCACAGCGGTTATTCTTCCCCAAAATCCTGAGTGTAGGCGGGAAGCTCTTCTCCGGGGAGCTCCGGGACTCCTCTCGGTTGAAGTCCGCCAACTTCACGCAGCAGTAACCCGACCCAAGCTCCGATGAGGCAGATAGACACCCATACCATCCAGGTGTATAAAGCCAATTGCAGTTCTTCCCGGCCGGCGTCGACTTTGGCCCAACTCAACAGGCCTTGAGTCAATACCACCAACCCGCCCACGATCACCGCCTGGAATACTCCGCTGTGGGGCCAGAGGAACCCTTGGACCACTCCCACCAAGCCCAAGGACATCAAGAGCCAGAATACCGCCAACGTGGAACCCAATTGGACGGTGGCGCTGGGGGGAAGAGGGTCGCCCAAACTTGGGATGAAAGCCACCATCAGAAGCAGCACCGCCGGCACGCTATACGCTAGCAGCAAACGGGAAACAAATCCCCGCGTCCCTTCTCGGACCAAAGGGCCAAGAAAGGTCGTGTAGTCTTGCATGTCGGGCACGTAGCTACCGGCCGAACCGCTCAAAAGCAGCATGATGAAGTAGGAAAGTAGGGCGAAGGTCAGCGCGGCGGAGGGCTCGCCGGAGAAGGTTACAAAGATCAGATCGAGCCCGACGGCGGCCAGCAGAGCGACGGCGATGAGCAAATGGTGCAACGGCGGGCCTCCGGTCCCAGATCTACCGCAACGATGGTCTTGCTCGAACGCCGGTACCTTCTCGTTGAGGCTGACAAAGCGATTGGCGCTCCCCAGCGCGACATTGTCCGGCAACTCGATGCCCTCGCCCAGTCTCAGCCGAACCATACCCATTCTATTGGTAAAGTGTTCTAAGTTCCAATCGGCGACCGGTTCAAGTAAACGCCGGGAGTCTGCCCAAACAACGCGTTCGCCCTAGGTCAGGACGGGTGACGGCATGGCCGGAATAACTAAGCCGGAAAGGGATAAAGAAACAACAGGAAATTGAAGACCGGTAGCGGTATCAGTAGATGGCGGTGTAATAGCCCCCAAACATCCGGGTCCCATGTCCGAACGGCGGACACGGCGACCGTGAGAGCCGTCGCGAGGGCTTCAACGGGGCGCCTGCTGCACCCCACCTATCCGTCCATCACGCCGTGCTGGACGGAGGCGTATTCGGTGGAGGGTCGTGGTACGCTATAGCACCGAGTCACAGGCGTACCGAACACATTCCTCATCAGGAGCTTGATCCACTTGCTCAGGAATTCCAGGAGCCCAGTGCTGGCGGTTCTCCAAAGCAAAGATTTCCGCTTTCTTTGGACCGCCAGGTCGATCCACGAGGTCTCCCGGCGGATGGAGCTGCTGGTGGTGGGCTACCTGATCCTCCGATTGACCGACTCCGCGTTCCAGGTGGGGTTGATAGCAGTCTTCCTCAACATTCCCCGCCCTGTCCTGGCCCTTTTTGCCGGGCTTTTGGCCGACCGGCTGGACCGGCGCCGCATTTTGATCGCAGCGCACACCTCTTACGTCGGAATAGCCGCAGCCATACTGTTGTTACTCGTCATCGGAACTATCCAGCCCTGGCAAGTCTTCATCGCCGTTTTTGTACAAGGGTCGGTGAGGGTGATTGACGATCCTGCCCGGCGCACCGCCATATTTGATCTGGCGGGTCGAGAAAATATCGCCAGCGCAATGTCCCTGGAAACAATAACGAATAATTGGGGCAGGATACTGGGACCCTTGGCCGGCGGTATTTTGATCGCCTGGGCCGGCTTTAACGGCGCCTACGCCGTGATTGTGGCGTTGGACCTGGCTGCTCTCTTGCTGATCACTAGGATACGGCTGCCATATCAGGCTCAGGCTATCAGCTCTGGGCTTTCGATGGCTCGGGGTCTACGGGAGGGAGTAGAGCACTCCCTGTCCAACCGGATGGTTCTGGGTGTCCTCAGCATGTCGCTGATAGTGAACGCGCTGGTCTTTCCCATCCAGTATTTTATCCCAGTGATCGCCAACGACCTTCTCTTGGTCGGACCTGTCCTGGGAGGTTTGCTGGGCTCCGCGGAAGGTATTGGCACGTTGATCGGCGCTTCGATCATCGCCACGAAAAGGAACATTCGCTACCATGGCCGATTATTTTGTACCGGCGCGCTGATCGTGGCGTCAGCGGTAGCGCTGATGGCCTGGTCTCCCTGGTTCGTAGTCTCTTTCGCGTTACTGCTTTTTGGAGGCCTAGGGCAAGCGGGTTTCAGCACCATGCAGAGCACAATCTTGCTGTTGGAATCACGGCCGGAGTTAAGGGGACGGGTGATGGGGGCACAAGGGACGGTAAACGGCCTAGGACACCTGATTGGAGGTTCCGAGATAGGGGCGATAGCCAGCGCCTTTGGTATTGGATTGGCCATCGGGATAAACGCAGGAGCCGGGATCCTGTTGATCCTGCTGGTGATGGTACTGACGCCTCTCGTGCGACGGCCGGTGGGGATTAACCTTGAAAAGGCTGTTGATGGAACGGATGCACCGGCGCGGACTTCTTATGCGACGGGCGCTTCGGGTCACCAATCTACGCAAACCGAAGACTTAGGTGAACGCTAGTCTCCTTTCGTTGAGGCTGACAAAGCGGTTGGCGCTCCCCAGAACTACGTGGTCCAGCAACTCTATGCCCAGCAGTTTACCGGCGGAGATCAGTTCTTTGGTTATGTCCACGTCTTGGGAGCTGGGGGCCGGATCGCCGGAGGGGTGGTTATGGACGACGATGATCGACGGCGCGTTTGCCTGTACCGCCGGGCGGAACACCTCCGACGCCCGGATCACTGAACTGTTGACGTTACCCACGTAGATCTCTTGAATGCCCAGCACTTCATTGCGGGTATTTAGCAGCAAAACTTTCAGGTGCTCTTGGTCCAAGACCGACATCTCCGCCAAAAGCAGGTTGGCCACGTCCTGGGGCGAGTTTATGACCGCCCTTTCCTGGGGGGCCAGAGAGACGAATCGCCGCCCCAACTCCAACGCGGCCATGAGTTGGCTGGACTTGGCCTCGCTAAGCCCGCGTTCGGCGCATAACTCGGCGAAGCTGACCCGTCCCAACCCGGCCAGGCCGTCGAAACGGGCCAGCAGGCGCGAGGAGAGGGCCAAGACGTTCTCTCCCTGCAAACCCGTGCGCAAGAGAATTGCGATGAGTTCGGTATTGCTCAGGGACTTGGGTCCGAATTCCCGCAGCCCCTCCCGGGGACGCTCTCCTTGGGGCAGGTCCCGTATCGTCGGTTGGTATTGACTGTCGCCATTACCGCTCATGGGCACTCCAACCCGGTAGACTGTCGCCGAATCATACTACCTTCGAAATTTTATCGAAAGATGCTACTTTCAGTGGTATACCAGGCTCGTGGACCTCATCCAATTTGCCATGCCGATCGAAGCGAACGACCTCTCCGGTGTGGGACCCGGACCCTGCAGTGGCGCTCAGGGTGACGACCGAAATGCCGTGGCGTTAAGTCAGCGTCCAGCCCGTGATTAGATTAATGATGGTAGGATGGTCCGGCTGCCGGGGTGTCTGGCGCCTACGGGTGAACAGGCGGCGGCGATTAACAAAATCGATAGGGTAGCAGGTTAAGGGTTCCTTGCCGATGCAGCGTATTTCCAAACGGATCTACTACGGCTGGCTGATCGTCGCGGCTTCCGGCGGGATGGAGTTCGCCAACGCGGCCACGGCCATAGGCATCCTCACAATTTTCGTTATTCCCTTCACTGAAGAGTTTGGCTGGAGCCGGACGGAAATCTCCGCCGTGACTAGCGTGGGAGCCATCCTAGGGGCTTCCCTTGCCCCGTTCTCTGGCCGGCTTGTCGACCGGATTGGCTCCCGTTGGGTGCTGGTTTTGGGTGGGACTCTGGTGGTAGTGGCCTGCGTGTACTTGGCTTCGGTTCAAACACTGCTGGGATTCTATGTGGGGTATACCATCGCCAGGACGGCCGACCAAGGGTTGATCAAGATCGGCGCCGCTCCGGCCGTGGGGAAATGGTTCCAGAGGTATCGTGGCCGAGCCATCGCTCTAGTCTTTTTCTCCGGCTCGGCCGGAATAATGGTCATGGCCCCTTTGGTTCAACTAGCCATCGGCGCCTGGGGCTGGCGCGCGGCTTGGCTTCTGTTGGCGGCCGTGATGGCCGTCTTGGGCATCGTTCCCAGCTTCGCTTTAATCCGACGTCAGCCGGAGGACTACGGTTTAGTGCTAGACGGCGGCCCGGGGCCTGACGCCGATGCCCCACTCGTCCCGGCCTTTGAGCGAAATGAGCCTGACCGGTGGACCTTGCGGCAAGTAGCGGCTACGCCGCCCTTCTGGCTCATCCTGACCTCCTTGTTCCTGGCCAGTACCGCCGGCTCGGGAGTTACCCTGCACTTAGTACCGCATCTGACGCAGCAGGGATTGAGCACGGGTCAGGCGGTGGGAGTGATCAGCGTGATGTCCACGTCGAGCGCAGTGGGGATCCTGGCGCTGGGGTTCTTGGCGGAACGAGTGCCGCCCCGTTTCTTGATGGCCTGTGTCTGCCTGACTACCGCTACCGACATCGGCGTCTTGATTCTTGCCGACAACCTGGCCGAAGCCTACCTGTTTGCTTTCTTGCATGGGGTGGCATCGGGCGGTTTGAACACATTGGCCCCGATCCTTTGGGCTAGCTATTACGGCAGGGGAGTCTTGGGGTCCATACACGGGTTAAGCCGGGCCTCCCAAGTGGCTGGCTTTGCCCTGGGACCCCTGATATTGGGCATCGCCTTCGACCGGTGGGGCCGGTATCAAGACGCTCTAGCTTACCTGGCGGTCTTAGCCGTAATCAGCTTCGTTCTGGTTGTAGCGGCGAAGAGACCGCGGGGATCTGGGAAGAGTGTCGCAACCCCTACCTGAAGTTGAACTTGGAGTACTCTCCTTCTTCTTTCGTGATGAACTCCAGCAGGACGGTCTTGCCGCCTCGGTTGACCTCCAAGGCGCGTTTGATAGCCGGGATAATTTCTTGGGGGTCGGTGATTTTTTCGCTGTAAGCGCCCAGGGCCTGGGCTACCTCGGAAAACTGCCCGCCCACTGACTTTAGGTTGTACTTCCCTACGGCCACCGGGAAACGGCTGTCGTTATAGATGGCCATCGTGGAGTTGTTAAGCACGATGGTGATGATGGGCAACTCGGCCCGGACGGCGGTTTCGATGTCCATGCCCACCGACCCGAATGCAAAGTCGCCCATGACGTTGATCACCTGCTTATCCGGCTCCGCCATCTTGGCCCCCATGGCCAGCCCCAGGCTATAACCCAACTGGGTGGACTTGCCCCATCCGATGAACGATCGGGGCTGCCGGGCTTCCCAGAAGGGCACCATGTACTCCCGAGCGCTGCCAGATTCATGAGTGACGATGACGTTGTCCAGGTCCACGGTGTGCATCATGTCCCAAACCACCCGGTAGGGGTTGATGGGAACTTCGTTGGAAGTTAGCTTGGGCATCCACTGGTCAAGCCACTCTTGTTTGCCGGCTTTGATCTCATCCACCAACGCCTGGTTGGCGGGACGGCCTTGGGAGCCGGACTGGAGTTTCAACTCTTCCAAAAGCTGGTTCAGGACCAATTTGGCATCGCCCACCACCGGGTAGTGGGACTTCATGTCGTTGTTGATGTCGTTTTCATCGTTGGTGGCGTGGATGATGACTTTGCCGGGCGGCATCTGGACGCCAAAGTTGGTCTTACCGAAACTGACCCCGATGCCGAACACTAGGTCGGCCCGGGTTAAGTGGCGGTGTACCCCCAGAGTGGTGCTGGGGCCGCCGCAGCCCACGAAGAGCGGATGGTTCTCCGGGAACGCGCTCTTGCCACCCAGGGTTGTCATTACCGGGGCCTGCAAGAATTCAGCCACCTTTATCAATTCGCCGGTAGCCTCGGCGTACATGACACCCTGTCCGGCGTCGATGATTGGGTCCTTGGCGGCCAGCAATGCCTGGGCGGCCCGGCGTATCGCTTCGGGGTCGCCGGCGCTACGCACGGTTTGGGGTGGTTCGTAGTCGAAGTCCAACTCGCTCAACTCTTCCGCCCCGACATCCTGGGGGATCTCCAGAAGCACTGGACCGGGCCGGCCGCTTCGCAGTTTTTGAAAAGCCCGGCGCATCACCTCGGAAACTGTGCGGGCGGAGGTGATTTGAGCCGACCACTTGGTGATGGACTCATAGCTGCGGGCGGGGTTGAAGGTGGGGGCAACCCCCAAGCGTTCACGGGCGGCGGCGGCGGGAAGCAGTAGCATGGGCACCGAATCGGCGTAGGCCTGCGCAACACCGCCAAAAGCGTTTTCCGCTCCGGGACCGTTCTGCATGAGGAAAATGCCGGTGCGCTTGCCGTTGGTGATCCGGGCGAAACCGTCGGCCATGTGTACGCCGGTGCATTCCTGGCGAAAAACGATGGGCCGGATTCCGGCGATAGCCGCCGCTTCGATTAGGGGGTTTGAAGGAATACAGGCGATGAAGTCGACTCCCTCAATCTTCAATACATTGGCGATCGCCGTGTTGCCGTCCATAACACTCTCCTGTTTCTTGAATCGTCTACCGCGGCCAGGGGCCTGGCCGAGATGCTAGGAACCTTGACTATCGGGTCCTAAAGGCCAAAGGCAGGCGCACGTATACTCGGCCACGCGCTCTTTCCTTTGGTTGTGAGCCTCCACTCGGAGAACGATCATTGCCCTTCCTTCCTGTTGGTACTTGTCCTGGATCGAGGTGACGCTGCGGACAAAGTCTCCCGGAAGGACCATGGCGCCCTGGAAACCGATAGAAGTCTTCACCGGATGCCCCGTCTGAGTTAGCAGGGCCGGATCCTCAGGGAGGCTGCGGCCTTTGGTGGAGGCTAAGCCGGACAGACAGATAGGAGCATAGGTGAAGACCATGGCCGGTGGCGCGATCATTCCGGGAAGTCCGGCTTCTTTGGCGGCGGCCTGGCTGGTGTAGGCCACGTTTTCGTAGCGGGCCGCCCGGCAATAGGCGACGATCTTCTCCGCCGTCATCTCATAATAGTAGGCTGGCGCTGTGTCTCCCACCTGGGCGTCTTCCCACCGGTACAACCTGTCCAGGGCAGCCTCCACTTCGTTACGCTAGGCTCGATTCGGGCCATGGGCACCGGGCCAGTGTAGGTGGGCTGCTCGTGCGGTGTCAAGATAGCGTCCTCGTTGTCGTGGGGCCGGTGTAGCGCGGCTACCTGCCGGTTGCGCCGTCCCAGGAAACGATGTTCTCCGGGGTGATCTTGATTACCGGGTTTAGGCCGATGTCCATCGCCCGGTATTGTTGGTATTTATCCCGTAACAGGGTCACGGCGCCGGTTTGCTCTTGGCCATCCATCAGCAATTCCGCCCGGCCGGAAACCATGAGGTACCAGAGGTTGCCCCAGTCCTCCTCGTAGTGGTCCACCAACAAAGTCGCTTGGGGATTGGCCAGAATGTTCTTGACTCGCCGCAACCTGGTCAAGCCGGTTCGTTTGGGCTTCTGATCCAATACCGAGTAAATTGACCGGCCATCGGTGGTGAAGCACACCGGAATAACGTGGGGGCGGGCATCTTCCCCGGCGGTGGCCAAGTGGCCGACGCGTGCCGACGCCAACATCTCTAACTGACGGGTGGAGAACTGGGCCAATGGTTATCCCCCTGTTGATGCCTTCGCCGGATTATACGCCGCCTTTACCCACAGCGGTTACTGTATCTCACGAAGCAGGCACTTGACGGTATGATATCAAATTGATATCATTAAACTATAATTATGATAGCACATCATAATATTTGACTTGGAGACTTGAAGAACGACATGGCCATAGACTTTCACGATATCGCCAACGCTTCAAAAAAGGCATTAAACCTGATGGACGACACGGAACGGCGTCGTATGCTGGAGGAGTTTGTGGAAAGTACTGGACCCTTAGTGGAAGCTGCGGCTCGAGATGCATTCCAGAACCTCTTAGAGGAGATAAACGAACAGCTTGCGCCCCACGCCCGGATCCGCCTGATCCAAGAGGGTACGCGACTGGCAGCAGATGTGGTCACCTTAGGTGACGAAAGGAGACGGGGATGGACGCTTCATCTTGATAGCGACACTATCTCTAAGGTTCTTCTTAGGATGCCCTCCAGCGTCAAAGACCGCGCCACCGAGTCGGCACAGCGGGCCGGGGTGTCGCTGAACAGTTGGACCGTGGATATTCTGGAGCGAGCTCTTGAAAATCTCCGCCAGCGTCAAAGTGGAACTGAACAGCCAGAAGACCGGGCGAATGAGGATGACGACAAAGCTTCTGAATCGGGCCTGCCGGATCAAAACGGGGAAGGCAACTCCACTGACGAACCCGGTAATACATGACTTTAATGAATCGACGGCTCGGACGATTCAACCATAGGCGGGAGATTACAGTCGATTGCCGGGAGGGTTCGCGGGAAGGCTATACCTCGGAAGTGAAGGCCATGGGGTCTTCGAGGAACTCGATATTCTCCAACTCGGACCGGGCCGCGTCTTCCAGGACGGCGTCGCCATCTTTGACGCAGTTGACCAGGACCTTCTTGGCCAGCGGTCCGCCGATCTTTCCCAGGGCGCTGATTCCGGCCAGTTGCACCTGATAGTCGTCATCGTCGAGTAACGCTACCAAGTGGGGCACGGCGTCTTCATCGCCCAGTTCGGCGCAGGCGTGGGCCGATTCGTAGCGGATGGACGGTTCCGCGTTCTGCAATTCCTTGATTATTACCGGCAGCAAACTGACTTCACCGGTGCGTCCCATGGCATAGATCGAGCTACTTTTCAGCAACAGCTCATCGCCCTTGTAGGCGCGGGTGACGAATTTCCTTATATCCGGGGTGTTGAATGGAGCTACGGCTTCCATACTCCGCCTGACAACTTCCAAGGGTTGGCCGGAGTCTTTCAGGATGTCCATAAGGCTTTCCAGAATTGAGTCTCCGTCCTTAGCCAGCAACTTACCTTCCTGGACGAGCGCCGGGAACTTGCCCAGGGCCACGGCCGCTGCGGCTCTCACCTGGGGACTCTTATCTGAATGCAGGACTTGGATCAGACCGGGAATGATAGCACGGTCTTCATCCTCCCATAACCCTTCGATCGCCTTTTCCAGGACCTCTTCATCCTTGTCCTTCAAGCACATCCGGAAGACTGCGGAAAAGTCCACTTCGGAGCTGTCCTCGGTCAGTTCCGCCATGGTGGCGATGATCCAACGCTGATTCTCAACGGTGAAACCGAACCAAGCCCGGGCGAAGATGACTAACTCTTCGGGCAAAAGGCCGGAAGCCTCAAAGAAGTCGCCCAGATCTACTTCGTTCGCGTCTTCAGCAAGGGCTTCGAGGAAACTCTCCAGAGACATATCCTACCCTCGGCTTCGGTTCAGCGATGAGTTTGATGTATGGGTTTCGGCGTTTGTCATGTTAGCTTTGCTGCTAGAGGCCGTCTGGAGCTGGCATAGTGCGTTAATCAAGCGATTGCCAGCGGGTTACTACGGAATATTAAAGTATATCATAATGTCAGCGGCCAATATCGCACGAATCTGCAAGTTTTCGGCGATACTTGCGATGGGACAGGTCCGTAGCTGATCGCCTCGATTATTTATAGAGCGCGTTTTGAATCACGGGCGTTTTAAGTCACGAATGGTTTCGGCCAACCTCTCGATCAGGTCTGAGGCGATGGAGCCGGTGTCGCCGATTCGCTTCCGCACCGCTTCCCCCGCCTGTCCGTGTATGTATACACCGCAGCCGGCGGCCACGCCGGGAGATAATCCTTGGGCCATCAAGCCGGCGATGATGCCGGTCAGCACGTCTCCGGTGCCTCCCGAGGCCAGTCCCGGATTGGCGAAGGGAGAGATCCTTACCAGTCCCTCGGGTTCGGCGATCAGGGTGTGGGCCCCCTTTAGAACCACCGTGACGTTCCAATGGCGGGACCATTGCCTTGCCGAGTTTATCCGGTCGCGTTGAACTTCCGGAGTAGAGGTTCCGGTCAACGTGGCCATTTCTCCGGGGTGGGGAGTTAAGACCACCGGTCCTCCCAGACGGCGCCACCACTCGCTTATCTGGGAAAGGATGTTGAGACCGTCGGCGTCGATCACCATGGGCAATTCAGTGGGAGATTCGCCCAGCAAAAGCTTCTCGAGGAAATCTTTGGTCCCTTGGGACCAACCCATCCCGCACCCAGCCAGCATCACGTCATAGCGGTCCAGGACACTCCGGACCACTTGCGAACTCTCGGGATGAATCCGGCCTTCGCTATCCTCGGGCAGAGGCAGGTGGATGACTTCAGTCAGCTTACCGGCGGCCATCGGATAAACGCTGCTTGGTGACGCCAGAGTCGTCAACCCGGCGCCCGTTCGCACTGACGCTTGGGCCGCCAGATAGGCCGCGCCCACGTAATTACGAGAGCCCGCCACCACCAGAGTGTGTCCAAATGTCCCTTTGTGCGAGTTGGGCGGACGGATTGGCAGGTGTTCCCCGGCCCATTCCGGTGTCATCAGCTCCAGGTTTATTTCCGATTCTTCCGCCAAGCCCGGTGGTATGCCGATGCCGGCTACCTCCAAGCGGCCGGCGTGTTCGGCACCGGGGAAGCCTAGCAGACCGGCTTTGGGGTATCCCAGCGCCACCGTTACATCCATCTTCGGACAAGCCGGATCCACCTCACCAGTGTCGGGATTCAGGCCGGTGGGTAGGTCCAACGCCATTAGTATCGGGCGATGATTCGCGTGACGGCAGGTTTCCAACCGGGATATCGCGGCCTGTACCGGGCCTGACAAAGGACGGGACTTTCCGGTGCCCAAGATTGCATCTATGACCAGGTGGCACCGTCCCATCAGATGGTCCAGGTCGGCAAGCTCGGGGTCCTGGTCAACTCCGATGACGGTGACTCCATAGTCCCGGGCCGGTCCCATCTTGGGGTCGGGGTTGGGACGGCCCGTTACCAGGTAGGCGGTCGCGTTCGCGCCCCAACGGCTCAGATGGCGTGCCGCCACCAGGCCGTCGGCGCCATTGTTTCCCGGTCCCACCAGCACCAGCACCCGCTTGCCTGCCGCGCCGCCCAATTCGTTTCGAGCGGCTTCGGCCACCGCCAGTCCGGCGTTTTCCATCAGAGTGTCCAGACTGACTCCGTGGCGTACCGCGGCCTGTTCCAAACCCACCATCTGGTCCACGGTGACAACTTTCATCCGGGACTCTCGCTGCGGATCACCACGAAGGCTACGGCGTACTCACGGGAATGGGATAGGCTGAGGGAGATCTCTTGGACGCCTCGTCTTTGGGCTCGGGTCTCACCGCGCTGGTGCAGCTTGATGGCGGGAGCTCCACTTTCGTGGCGGACGACTTCAATATCCTTCCAGCCGACACCCCGAATTCCGGTGCCCAGGGCTTTCATGGTTGCTTCTTTGGCGGCGAACCGCGCCGCCAGATTGGGGGCGCGGCCCCGGCAATAAGCGATCTCGCCCGGTGTGAAGACGCGGTTCAGGAAACGTTGGCCGTATCGCTCCAGCACCTGCCGCACCCGGTCGATCTCGATGATGTCAACGCCGGTGGTAAGCATTGTTAGAGACCCCTAACAGCACTGGATCTGTCGACCAGGAGATTGGTCGCCATATTGGCTACGTGACGTGCCTCACTCCGATTCGATTTCAGTTAAGAAGTCGGTCACAGCGAAGCTGAATTCAATGAAAACCAAGTTGTTTGGTTCAAGACGGCGTGCTCTACAATATTCCGGTAGTGAATCCAGAAAATCTAGATAGTGGTCCCATATGACGCCTTTGTCTGGGATCAATCTACGTCTTGAGGCCACCACCAACCAATCTCTCACCCGTCCCCAAGCACTTTGAGCGTCATTGCCGTGAGACTGAATATCGTACCCGGACAGGTCGGATATGAATTGCTGGTATCTGTATTGCTCTTTGTCAAGAATCAAGAATTTCTTGAGTCTTTGATCTGGGTTGCCGAACCGTCTTGCACCTATAAATACGCCCAGCTCACATGGCATGTTGAACCGTGGGAGGGCAGTGCTCTTGTCAAGCTCGGTCCTAGAGATGTCATTGATAGAATATCTGCACTCGGCGATAATGTCTAAGATTTTTGCAAATCGTGCATCACCGGATGCATCTTCTTCTAGAGAACACCGGGCGACAAAGCCGCAGTCATATATGGTGAAGACTATCGCATTGAAGATCTGTCGATATTCCGGGTCAAATGGGCAGTTTAAGAATACGTTGTCGTTATAGGCCTCGATGGGCATGCGAATCTATCTGTCACGCCCGACGCGCTGGTCTTTTTTGCTTGGGGGCTTTCGCTTTAGGTGGACGGCCCATTTTTGCTGGCCGAGGCTTGGGAGGAGACTTGATCTTCCTCTTTTGTACTGGCATTTTCAGTGCTCCAGTCTGGTACTGACATCTTTGTCAATTGGGCGGGCCGTTACGGTGAACAGTTACCGTCGTCCTAATCATTATACGAGATAGAAATAGTGCAGAATACTGTTCTCACTCTCGGGGCTCTTATCGATGACGATGCGTACCCGGTATTCACTTGTCAGCGACTTGTCTTCGGACCCGAGAACTGCTGTTAATCCCGGCCGCTGTGTCCCGGCAAGTCCAGATTGTCCAAGATTTTAGAAACCGAGTAGCTCCGGTTCAGGACGTAGAAATGAATGCCCGGAACGCCGTTGGCCCAAAGCTCCTCAACTTGCTTGGTAGCGTGTTCTATGCCAAGCGCCCTTGCCGATTGGTCATCGTCGGCGCACTTGTCGAGCTGGCGGTCCAAGTCTGGTGGTATGCTCGCACCGCACATGGAGGCGAACCGGCGTATCTGCGGAGCGCTCAGGATGGGCAGCAGTCCCGGTATGATCGGGACGTCGATGCCGGCGTTCTTCGCCCGGTCCAGAAATCCGAAAAAATCGCTGTTATCGAAAAACAGTTGGGTAATCAGAAAATCGGCGCCTTTGTCCACCTTTTGTTTAACGTAGTCTAGATCGGCGCTCAGGTTGGGTGACTCGGTGTGGCCTTCGGGATAGCATGCGGCGGCAACTCCCATCTGAAAGTTATTATGTATGTGCTCGATCAATTCGGTGGCATGCTGGAACCCGCCTTCCACGGGGACGAAATCTGTTTCCCCTCTGGGCGGGTCTCCGCGCAAGGCGATGATGTTCTCGATGCCCGTCTGGTCAAGCCGCTCCAGAACGGAGTGAATCTCCTCTTTAGTCTGGCCGACGCAGGTCAGGTGGGCCATAACTTCCAGATCCGCTTGCTGCTTCATTTCCGAGGTGATCCGCTCCGTGAACGCACGGGTAGAACCTCCGGCGCCGTAGGTGACCGACACGAAGTCAGGCCGGTATGCCTTCAACCGATCGACGGCGCTAAATACCTCCGGTATCCCTTCCTCGGCCCTGGGAGGAAAGAACTCGCACGAGATAGTCCGGGTTTTTTTAAGAATATCTTTAATCTTCACAGACAGCTACCAGTCTTGATGTTTGGTATGGGGGTCTGGATTTTATAGTACTGGATGGCCCGGTCCATGCTGTCAGGCGTCAGTCGACATGGGGTATGGGGATGATAGCATCGGCCCGCTGTACTGTCGAACAGGCGCGGCTAGAACTCGGGCTGACGCTTCTCCTTAAACGCTTGAATGCCCTCTTTGGGATGGCTGTGGGTGGTGCTGTACTGGACGAAAGCCATCCTTTCCAGGGCGACGCCGTCACCTAAGGGCAGATCACTTCCCCGGCGGGTAACCGACTTGACCCAGCCCAATCCCGGCCGGCTCTTGGTCCGTAAAGGCGTTAACAATTCCTCAAGTTCTTGGTCTAAGGCTTCGGCAGGCACGGCCCGCAGAACCAGCCCCCAATCGGCGGCTTCCGTGCCGGACAGCCACCGTCCGGTAGTCAGAAGCTCCATCGCCCTCTGCATCCCGATACGCCGGGGCAGGCGTTGGGTGGAGCCTCCGCCCGGTATCAGGCCGAAATTGGTGTGTTGGTCGCCGATGCGGGAGTCGTCGGTAGCCAGGGTCATGTCGCAGGCCAGCATCAGCTCCAATCCGCCCGCCAGAGCAAATCCGTGGACCACGGATATTACTGGGATAGGAAGTTCTTCCAACTGGAACAGGCAGCCGCTGAACTTCTTCAAGTAGGAGGTCAGTTGGCTGGGATTGTCAAAGGCCGTCTCGAAAAATGTGAGGTCAGCGCCCGAGCAGAATGCTCGTCCTTCGCCCCGGACCACCAATGCTTTTACGGCTTCGTCGGTATCTACTGTGGAGATGGCGTCCGAAAGCTCCTCCAGCAGTTCCGAATTCAGGGCGTTTAGTGCGTTGGGCCGGTTCAGCCGGATGGTGGCCACGCCGTTTTCGATTTCCAGCTTGATGTTGGTATACTCCACCGGGGTCCTCCAAGGGTTTGTATCTGGCTAACTTAAATATACCAGACCGCCGCCCGTGGGGTTCAGTAGAGCCGAATCGCTGGGTCTGCCGGGGAGTTAAAAACTTGGATAAAGAACCAGGGCCCAGGGCCAATTTTCCGATAAGAGTCCAGCCCAAATCATCCAGGGACCAAGTGGTTGGATATCGGGATGGCGTGCTGCAGTTGAGGGTGACAGCTCCCCCGGATAAGGGCCGGGCAAACGCGTCGGTCGTATCCATGCTGGCCCAAGCCTTGGGCGTGGCTAAATCCAGGGTGCGTATCGTTCGCGGGCAGACTTCCCGCGACAAGCTGGTGACGGTGGAATCCCTGTCCCCCGAGGAGGTCCGTGGGATACTCGAGGCCAGCGGAGGGTGAGTCTCGAGCCGGTGACTTTCGCTTCATTTCGAGCAGAGTAGCAGACGGCGGGTCTGGCCTGGGAATCGGCCTGCAAGTATAATAGGCGCAAAGTGCGGCGTGGGTTAACCGCGGATGATTTGGACTCTGCCGCGTGAGCGTGGCGGGGATGCCGCACAATAATCGTATGCCGGAGTTGGCACTTTGGGATATTTAAACTTTAGCTGGTTGCTGGAAGGCGCATTGGCCGGGGCGGAAGGGCCCAAGAGCCGCCGTGACCTGATGTTTCTCAAGCTGAATGAAATCACGGCGATCATACGGATGGAAGAGCAGACCATCTCCGGAGAAGCGGTGGAGATGGCGGACCTGTACGAACCAGTGCCCGATTTTACAGCGCCCCGGTTGGACCAGATCGAGCGCATGGTCAGATTCATCGACGAGCAGATCGAGACGTGGGAGCACCCGATAGTGGTTACCTGCCAGGCAGGTTTGGGAAGGACCGGGACAATCCTTGCTTGCTATCTGGTATACGTGGGGTACACGCCGGAGAACGCCGTGAAATTGGTCCGAGAACAGCGTCCCGGCTCCATCCAGACTGGTGACCAAGAAGACGCGATCACCAAGTTTTCGGAGCATCTCAAAGCCGAGGAACGGGAACGTAGGAGGAAGGCCATAGATGCGCTTGGGGACATTTAGCGCCGGCACGCCTCGGCGTGCCGGCGAGGGCTAGGCAGCCAGTTCGGCGGCTTCGCGGACTGTTTCCTTGCTGAAGCCAAGTTCCTGAATTTCCACATCCACTTGACGCCCGCATTGGAGACATTTGTAGAAGCTTCCGTAGTGGTCTTCGTCAAGAACCATATCGCCCTGGCATTTGGCGCATCCCTTAAAATAAATCATTCTGGTTACCCCTGTTTACACTGATTCGCCTGTAATGCCGGCGGTGTGTTCCTTAGTAAACTCTTTAGTGCCACTTCTCTCGTGCAGGTGCATCTGCTATATTCAAAATATGCTGCCCCGTCGCTACAAGGAGTCTCGAAATGGCCGATGAACTGATTCCGTTGAAAATCTCACCGGGCATCCTGTCGGACATTTACCGGGAGGCTCGGGGCGCTTTTCCCGCCGAGTGCTGTGGCTGGCTCTCGGGTCCTAAGGATGGCGATGAAGTTACGGTGGTGCGGGCCTGCGAGAATGCCCAAGCGTCCGGAACCCATCCCACCGAAGCCCAACGCGGCGTCGAGAATGCCTATGTGTTTACCGGCGGTGATCTGCTGTCTTTAAATGAAACCCTGGAATCCGAAATGCCGGCCAGGATAATTTTTCACTCCCATCCCAATGGCCAGGCTTATTTTTCCCCCACCGACAGGGAGGTGGCCACCAGTCCTTGGGGTGACGGTCCGGCGTATCCAGTCCAACAGCTTGTGGTGGGGATCGATGACCGCCGAGTGGTCGAGGCGGCACTATTTGCCTGGTCCGATGACGAGAACGGCTTCGTCCAGATTGCCAGATTCGACGGAGCCGATGTCTGAAGGCGCGAGGCTAGCCTCTACGCCTAGTGATCGGACTTATTGTCGTCGCCTGGGTGCGGAAAACCGTCTCCGGCCGTCTGATTGAGATTTGGGCTAACCGCTTTGAAGATGCTTCGGATATTCTTCCCCTTCGTCCTCCTCGTTGGTTTGTCTTCGTTGGCTTGTCAGGGTGAAATTCCTGAACTGATCGGGAAGGACCGCGGGACGCCCCAAATCCAAGGATCCGCTGTCCAACCGGGCCCCACAACCGATGCCACGACCAGCCTAGCGTCCTCGACAGTGCCGTTGGTAAACACGGCGGCCGAAAAACCCGCCAACTCCGAGACTCAGAGGGAGACGTCAGAGGCAGTCACCACAGTCACCGCGCCAACTCTACTCCCGCTGCCCACTCCCAATCCAAGCAACACTCCATGGGTTCAAGAGCGCTTGGACGCGGTGGTCCGGTTGTACGGCTTGTCGGAAGAAGGCGCCGCCCTGGTGGGCAGCTTGGATCTGCGCCAGACCAGAGGGGACCCCGGATTCTTCGGCAGTTACGGCTTCAAGTTTTGGGCCGGCGTTGGGGAGGCCAAGCCCATCGGAGTGATGCACGAGTTGGGCCACTCTTATTGGGGCGGCTTCCCGGTGGAAGGCTCACCCGGTCTGAGCTGGGATGTTCCCAGCGGACAGAAGCTTTCCCCGGCGATTCAAAGTTACCACTCTGACGTTCTAGCATTCATGGCCCAACCGCCGGACGGCTTTGAAGTCTTGCGGCAACGCCTGCGCAACCTACCCAAGCTTTCCAGCGCCAATCCGGAGCCCCTCATCCACAACTTGGAAGCCGACATGGTTTACAACACCGGCGGCGACCTGGCCTTGGTCCCGCCGGTCTTGCGTAAGTACTGGAGCCGGTTTCTCAACCAAGGGCCTTACGGTTCCTGGCAGAACGCCGTGATTTGGTACCGGAGCCTTTCCCGTGATGACCGGATACTTGCCGGAAAATTCCTGGGTTTT
>Ga0209445_1000728_pt1 | contig 18256 bp, 12 predicted proteins | sample MarorgKNORR_S2LV_4_FD_188223 | JGI IMG/M metagenome (GOLD analysis project Ga0209445, IMG submission 188223) | Marine microbial communities from the Southern Atlantic Ocean, analyzing organic carbon cycling - NADW_A/KNORR_S2/LV (SPAdes) (version 2) | ecosystem: Environmental > Aquatic > Marine >... | reverse complement strand
CACCGATTTCAACCTGCTCTCCCCGGCTGATAATCACTTCTTTCCCCTCTGCCAGGGTATTTAGCATAAGTAGAACCGCAGCTGCATTATTATTAACAACTACCGCCGATTCACTTCCGGTTAGAGCATTGAGAAGGTCTGTCACATGATGGGTTCTCTCTCCCCGCTTTCCGGATTTCATATCCAGTTCCAGATTTGTATAAGGATACACCTTTTCCATGGCATTTTTTACAAGTTTCCGGGAAACAGGCGCCCGTCCCAGTCCCGTATGGAGAATTATCCCCGTACCATTTATAACATTTTTCATATTGGATGCTGATGTCTCTACTAAGGCATTTTCTATGAGGCTGAAAGTGTATTTTTGGATATTTTTTAATGAAGTTCCTTGGCGGATTTCCTGACGGACAGTATCTAAGGTCTTACGTATGATTTGAATATAGAGCGAATAAGGCGCATTGGTCATTGATCCTCTAAAATGATCAATGATCTCATCTACGGATGGTATTTCACGCAGATCCGGCCAAGCTTTCTTATTGTTACTCATAGTCTGTGCCCTTGAATTATCAAATTAATTTTCAATTTTCAGGACTGACAAGTGATACGATTGAAACTGAAAACTTTGAAGCTGGAAGTCTTCCGGAGGGTTGGGCTTCATCTTCAAACGCAGTTGGTTGGCAATTTGGTATAACCAGCAGCAGTTATTTTAGTCCTCCTGATGAAGATGGTAATTATGCTTATGTGGATGATGATGCTGCGGGAAGCGGTAGTGATGGCAGTGCAGATTATTTAACAACCCCATTATTAGACTTTTCAACTTTTAGCTCGCCAATATTGAAATTTTCATCTTTTATCCCTTCAAATAACTATTCACAAACGGGTACTGTAGAAGCATCTTTGAACGGTGCCAACTGGACTTCTCTTGGAACAGCCCCCACAGGTGATTCATGGACAAACATAGAAATTGATTTATCTGGCTATAGTGGACAACAAATTTATATCAGATTTCATGCAAATGACGAAGGAGGCTGGGCTACCGGTTGGGCTATAGACAATATATTGCTTGAAGCTTTTAATCCCTGGGCTTCCGTAAATCCAACTTCCGGCTTTATAGCATACAGCGAAACTGAAACATTTCAAGTAAATTTTGATGCTGCTGATTTGACCAGCGGTGTTTATAATGCGAATATGATCTTGAATTTCAATACTGGAGCATCAGACACCATCGTTGTTACTATGAACGTTGGTGGATTGAATGTGGAGGAACCCGTCACCGTACCTGGATCCTTCACTCTCTACCAAAACTATCCCAATCCATTCAACCCTGTAACAACATTCAGCTACGATTTACCAGAAGATGCACTGGTCAATATCACTATTTACGATATCATGGGGCAGGTTGTTAGAACTTTGGTAAATATCAAACAAACCGCCGGATTCAAATCAATCCAATGGAACGCTACCAATGATGCTGGTCAGCCAGTTAGTGCTGGTCCATACTTATATACGATACAGGCAGGAGAGCATAAATCGACAAAAAAGATGGTGCTGCTGAAATAGATTTTTGCCAGATTTATAGGTAAGATTTCCTTTAGATACTTCTAATACTTTCTTTATTTTTCCCCGCATAAATTACAATCATAAAATTCTTCTTCCATTAAAATCTATTTTCAAAGTTACAGGAAAAATGCCATGAAAAAACTTCAAATAATTTTATTTATATTAGTTCTCGGGGTCAGTTCTTCCTGCAACACAGAAACAATCCTACAACAGGCGGATTCCAGATCCATAGGTATAAAGGCAAACCTTCCTGTTGATCCAAAGGTGAAAATCGGTGAACTGGAAAACGGATTGCGATATTACATCAGGGAAAACCAAAAACCAAAAAAACGGGCTGTCCTCTGGCTTGCCATAAATGCAGGCTCTGTCCTTGAGGATGACAATCAGCAGGGTCTTGCTCACCTTGTAGAGCATATGGCTTTCAATGGAACAAAACACTTTGAAAAGCAGGAACTTGTTGATTATCTGGAATCCATCGGAACAAAGTTTGGGCCGGATCTGAATGCACACACATCCTTTGATGAAACTGTATACAAATTGCAAGTCCCCTCAGACAGTACTGACTATATCCTTTCCGGATTACAAATTCTTGAAGACTGGGCACATGGACTCCTTTTTGACGAAAATGAGATCGATAAGGAACGCGGAGTTGTAACTGAAGAATGGAGAACCCGCCAGGGCGCAGGGGCACGGATGTGGAATAAAGTTGTACCAATCCTGTTCAATAACTCTCAATATGCAAAACGGCTTCCGATTGGACAGATAGCTGTTATTGATACTGCACATTATGAGACTATTAAAAAGTTTTACCAAGACTGGTATCGCCCTGACTTGATGGCTTTGATTGCCGTTGGAGATTTTGATTCAAACTGGATCGAAGAATTGATTAAAACCTATTTCAGTAGAATTCCTGTAAAAAATAATCCAAGAGAACGTATTGTGTATCCGGTTCCCGACCATCAGGAAACCCTCATTGCAATAGCAACAGATCCGGAAGCAAGCGGAACCCGGATTTCAATCAATTACAAGCATCCTTTAGCAAGACAATACACCGAAGAAGATTACCGAAATACGATAATCCAGAACTTGTATACCGGCATGCTCAATAAACGCCTTGAAGAATTGACTAAACTTTCCGATCCACCAATGATGTATGGTTATTCCTACTTCCGAAATATGACCCTGTCAAAAGCCTCTTACGTCCTTGGTGCAGCTGTGCGTGAAGATCGTATCCACACGGGGCTTGCTACCCTGCTCATAGAAGCGGAGCGGGTCCGACGGCATGGCTTTACCTCTACAGAACTGGAAAGACAAAAAATGGAAGTACTCCGAAGGATTGAGAAAAGCTATGATGAACGTGATAAAACTGAATCAAAAACATACGTCCGGGAATACGTAAGAAATTTCCTTGAGGAAGAACCAATCTCGGGAATTGAATATGAACTCGAATTATATAAACGTTTTATTCCGGAAATCGCTATTGAAGAAATCAATAATCTCGCAAAAAAATGGGTAACGGATCATAACCGGGTTGTTACAGTCTACGCTCCGGAAAAAGAAGGACTAACCATTCCAACAGAAGATGAACTGCTGGCTGTATTTTCAGAAATCAAGTCAATAGAAATTGAACCTTATATGGACAAAGTTTCCGATGAACCTCTCGTCGCTATTCAGCCCGAACCCTCCCAAATTTCAAACATTGAGATTTTGGAAGACATCGGAGTAGAGATATGGACACTTACGAACGGTATTCGGGTCATTTTAAAATCTACTGATTTCAAGAATGATGAAATCCTTTTCTATGCATACAGCCCTGGTGGAACATCATTAGCACCAACGGAAAGTTATGTACCTGCCTCCACAGCGGACTGGATTATTTCAGACAGCGGTCTGGGGCCATTCAGCCAGATAGAGCTGCAAAAAAAACTGTCAGGAAAAATAATCAATATTTCCCCCTATTTAAGTGACCTGTACGAAGGATTGTCCGGTTCAGCATCTCCGAAGGATATGGAAACATTATTCCAGCTTATTTACCTTTATTTTACCGCTCCCCGTCGTGATGAAACTGCTTTCCAGGCCATATTAGAACGGGGAAAAGGATTCCTAGAGAACCGCAGCGCAAGACCTGAATCAGCTTTTGAGGATACAGTCAAAGTAACTATGGCTCAGTACCATCCTCGTCAACGTCCCTGGTCTCTTCAATTATTAAATGAAATGGAATTAGATAAATCCTTTTCCTTCTATCAGGATCGATTTGCAGACGCAAGTGATTTTACCTTCTTTTTCGTCGGAAATTTTGACAGGAAAGCCATTGCTCCAAGGATTTTAACCTATCTTGGTGGATTGCCTACCGTCAATCGGAAAGAAACATGGGAAAACACAGGTATTGATCCGCCTCAAGGAATCATGAAAAAACATGTGTACAGAGGGATGGAAGAGAAAAGTATAACTCGAATTATCTTTTCAGGAAATTTCGAATGGAGCAGGGAAAATCGATATACTCTTAAATCTATGACACAGGCTTTTCGGATTAAACTTCGGGAAGTTCTGCGGGAAGATATGAGCGGAGTGTATGGCGTAGGTGTCAGAGCAAAACCAAAGCATTATCCCGAAGGCGAATATACCTTATCCATCTCATTCGGATGTGCTCCCGACCGTGTGGAAGAATTAACCAATGCAGTATTTCAGCAAATTGACAGTCTTAAAACAACCGGGCTTACTGACAAATACCTGACTAAAGTTAAAGAGAAACAGCGCAGGGAAAGGGAAACAAATTTAAAGGAAAACCGGTTCTGGCTGAACGTGTTAAAAACCTATGATATGCATAACGAGGATTTTTTAGATATTCTTGAGTATGAAAAGCTCATCGAAAAATTGTCTCTCGGAAATATCCAAAAAGCAGCAAATCAATATTTCAATGTTGAAAATTACGTGCAAATAACTCTCTATCCGGAAAATTCTCCGGGGGAAAATTGATTGGTTAAATCAGGTCAATAACTTCTTTTACTAATTTTTCAATTCCGTCGGCAGCTTCGCTGATTCGTCCAGCCAGCATGTATGCTGGTGTTGTAACAATTTTATTTCCCTTATCTACAACCGTCTCACGAACGGGACACTCAATATGATCAGCACCCATTGCGTTTATGTCATTTGCAGTTTGTTCATCCGTTCCGATCGTTAACTGAACAGATCCCCCCTGTTGATCCATAATTTTTGCCATCATGACCGGTGCGATGCAAATGGCCCCGATTGGTTTTTCAGCCTTGTGCACTTCAGTCGCCAGTCTGAACACATCGGGATTCACTGAGCAATCAGCACCCGCCATTGCATAATCGCAAAGATTTTTTGCCACTCCAAACCCTCCCGGAAAAATCAGTGCATCAATATCTTCCGAGGTTACATCAACAATATCCATTATTTCCCCCCGGGCGATCCGTGCAGATTCCACCAAGACATTACGGGCTTCGCCCTCCATCTCTTCCCCCGTGGCATGATTTATCACATGAAGCTGGTCAATATTTGGAGCCATTAAAACCATTTCCGCTCCAGCACGATCCAATGCAAGCATAGTGATCACGGACTCATTAATTTCTGCTCCATCATTTACCCCGCATCCAGACAATACAACTCCTACTTTTGGCATAGTTAACCCCTATTTGTTATTATTATTCGCAAGAATATTTCTCTTTAAACCTTCAAATTTTGTCCTTTTTACAGCGGAATCCTTAAACAATTCACGAAAACCTTCTTTATCAAGTCTCTCCCATTTATTTTTACTCCAATGGATAATTTCCCAACGTGGCTGGAAGGCAGGCTCATTCGATTTTTTCTGGAATTTCTGATTCCATGGACACACTTCTTGGCAAATGTCGCATCCGTACATCCATCCATGAAGCTGATCTTGAAACTCAACGGGAAAGGGACCTCTGTGTTCTATAGTTAAATAGGAAATACATTTCTGTGAATCAAGCACATATTCGTCAAGAGCCATGGTTGGGCAAGCATCAATACACGCTGTACATGAACCACATAAATCTTCCTCAAATGGCGGATCATAATTCAGTTCTATGTCCAAAATAACTTCACCCAAAAATAACCAACTTCCGTAATCCTTGGAAATAAGATTGGTATGCTTCCCCTGCCATCCTAACCCTGCCTCCTGCGCCCATACTTTTTCCATAACGGGAGAAGTATCCACACACACCAATCCCTTAACTTCGGTTTTATGACTTTGAATAAAACTCAACAATTCAAATAGCCTGGTTTTTAGAAGAGCATGGTAATCATCCCCCCACGCATAATTACTAAAGTGCAGGGATGAATTATTTATCTCTTCATTTATACCAGTATAATAATTCATACCAACAGAAATAATTGTTTTCGCATCTGGGAAATAAGTAAAAATATCACTGCGTTCATCTCTGCGCTTTTCCATCCACCCCATGTCAGCATGAAAGTCATCCTTTAACCATGTTTCCAAATTATTTTTTTGTACCGGTGTTGTTTTGGCAGCCGTAATTCCAATCTTTTGGAAACCCAGTTGTTCCGCTCTGTTTTTTATAAGTTGAGAAAAACGTTCAGATTTCATAATTAAAAAATAGAAAAATGCAGACTAATGTAATAACCTGTGAGCCCATAAAATCCCAATGATCGTTTTCACATCGGTTATCTTGCCCGACCAAACCATTTCAACAGCCTCTTCCAATTCAGTTGGCATTAACTCAATGAATTCATCCTGATCAGTATTGGTCTTTGTGACTTTTAGTTGTTCAGCGAGGTATATCCACATTCGTTCATCACTGTATCCAATACAGGGATGTATTTCAGTAACCTCTGTTAATGAACCGGCCTTATAACCAATCTCTTCTTCCAGTTCGCGTCCAGCGGTTACAAGATGGGGTTCACTTTCATCTAGTTTCCCCGCAGGAAGTTCAATCTGTTCCATTCCCATTGGATAACGATACTGGCGAATCAACCCGATCTTTCCATCAGGTAATACTGGGATTATCACAACAGCTCCGGGATGTTTAATAAATTCCCGGTAAGATGACTTTCCATCTGGAAGTTCAACTTTATCTTTCCAGACATCAAGTAATTTGCCTTTATAAATTCGTTCAGTGGAAAGACGGGTTTCCTTTAAACTGGACATTTAAAAAACGGAATTAAAGAGGGTTATTTATTCTGAAGATTAATGATCAGTTGAACAAGATCAGCAACTTGTTCCTCAGGAATTTGTCCTTGAATTATTGCTCTTACGATTCGATCCTCATCCAAAATAATCACATTATATGAATCTTCCTTCAAACCCCACGCTTTTCTGAGGTCTCCATCATAATCAAATAGAACTGTTGTGTCGTATTTTTTTGCTTTGGCTCCACCAATTAACCGAATTGCAAAATCTGGTTTCCAGGATGATGCACAATCGGCAATTCCAATGCCTTTAAATGAATCCCTCGCGATGAGGCTATCCACGTCTATTGCATATTTTACTGCATCGTTAAAATGCTCATTCATCTCTGATTCATCAGGATCGACATAATTGATCTGGAGGATTTTACCAGACCAGGATTCCATGGTGAATAGTTTGCCATCAGCATCTTTAAGTTCCCAGCCTGCAGCTTTCATCCCAACTTCTAAAGTACCCTGAGAGAGAAGGTGTGTACAAAGTAAAAGAATAAATAGCAAATAATCCTTCATTTCAAACGAAAATGTTTAAAAATATTCGATATAAATAATTTTCAGTTCCCGATTAAAGTAGTCCACAGTTTTGTCATTAAGGAGGAGATTGTTAAAGTCAAACTCAATATGTAAATGCTCTACAAAAGTCCACCGAATTGCAGCATTCAGATACCCTGTATCAACTGCTACTACATTTTCTTTATTATTATCATTAAAAGCAGCATTGTATTCAAGGAGAAATGAAAGCTCCGGGTTAAATTCCATATCCATCCCAAAGAACAGATTTGGATCTTTCTCTCCATCTTTCGTCTCTGTAAAATTATAGTTCATCCCGCCATGTATACCAAGATTTCCCAGAAAAGTTAACCAATTTTTACTCACAGAAAAGAAGGCACCATAAGCTTTTATATCATAACGATCACTTTTTATAGAATCAATCCCAAGTGGATCTTCAGGATGATATTGGCCGAAACCCTGTGTGTTCAAACCCAAAGCGACGCCAGGTTTTCCCATAGTTTCATCAATCAGGCGATATTTCAGGTTGGCTTCAGGACGTGGATACCAGATCAAACTATCATCGCCAATCAGCCGACTCGCTCCATAAGAAACACCAAATTGAAATCGATCTGTAATGCCTGCAGCTAATCCAACTGTTAATCCTCCTCCTTTTTGCAGACGCATATCAACAGAAAAACTTCCCCTTACTAAGGAACCAGCTGTGGGAATTGTAATGAGATTTGTAGGTGGCGGATAACTATCAGACTGGGCAAAATTCTTTCCAAAAAGAACAAAAATTAGTAAAACAATCTTAAATACGTGCATAATGGATTACCCTGTTAAATTGAGGTAAATAATTTAGCTCATCACTTAATTGAAAAGCAACAAGGGATCAGTCCCCCTTGGGATAAAGAATTTCACCCCACCTCGTTGTTAAAGATTCAACCTGTCTTCTGGGGATGGTTAAAATGTCTGATCCATCTATAAATCGTAACAGAAATCCATGTTTGGAACTGGAAATATAATCCACCTTAATTTTTTCTCCTGACTTTAAAACTAATCTATCCCATTCCATAATCGGGATAAACTCAGGGCCGGAGAATGTAATGCGATTCAATCTCAGCTTTTCCATAGTAACAAACAACTCCTGCAAAATATCCCCTCTTTGAGGCGGCATCCGATTATATAACCCTTCTTCAGGGATCATTTCCAGCGCTACGTGACTCACCTGTTCTCCATTTTTGCCATATTCCCAAATTTTACAGGATTGCTTTAATAAGTTATGTCTTAATTCAAATCGTCTTACAACTCTGTTATCAAGAATGGATACCCAGAGCTCCTGAGTCAGCAGACCATGGTGATTATAACGAAACGATATGGAGCCATAATAAATCCCATTTACTGTCTTAAACAGAATTTCTTTGATCTTTCCAGATTTATCCAAAGAAAATTCGCTTTCCTGTCCCATAAATGACAATATTTCTGTTTCTGAAAAATAGTAAGTTCGAAATTCCAAACTCCAGGGTTCAGTTTCTCCATAACGAAATACGTTGGTTATTTTCCCACGGGAATCAATACGGGATTTCCCCATTAACGCACCATCCTGATCAAAAGATAATAATTCGCTTTTCACTGTATCGCCACTTCCAGAGATCCAGTTTTTATAAACGGGCAATTCTTTTTCGTTGTAAGAAACTGCCATATGATCAGAACTGAATCGTTCCATTTTCGGCATGGCAGTACCAGCAATAAAATCCTTTTCCGTCCGGAAATACTGTAAATAGGATACTTTATCCTGGGGAAAACAAAAATTGACGGCAAAAAGAAAATAAATTAATCTTTGCATCATTAATTAGGGAATCGGATTCAAATTTTCATCAAGCTGATTGGACAAACGATACCGAAAAATGCTGGATGAAGGTGTATCACAAATATAGATAACACCACGACTGTCTACTGTCACTGCTCTTGGTTTTCCTAGAATACCTTTTATCTCTTTTGTATAAAAGGTGTCCACAATAGAACTATCAGTTTGAGAAGTCATTGTTGTATCAACCGTAATGTATTCTACCCCTGCTTTTTTAAAAAAGCCGCCATGGGGATTAAATACCTGTATCTCCTGGGCATTTGTGTTTGCAACATATACCATTCGGTTTTGATCCACCGCAATATCTTCCGGATAGAAAAATCGTGTCGTATCCATTATATCATTTCCCTCCCATTCAACTGCAAAGGGATAAATAGAATAATCTCCTTCTGTTTTAGGCTGAATCTGGTGAAGATTGAAAAAATCACCTGATTGAGAATAATATATATCTCCATCTTTATTCACATCAATACTGAGGGGTTGATTGACATAACCTGCCCCGGTGCCATACTCTGTAACCGTTTCTCCAAAATGTCCTTCATGTGCCCAAACTTCCTCTCCTGTAGATAATTTAAGGTAATACGTTTTGTAAAAATCAATCCTGATTATCCTATTATGAAAAGTATCAGTTACATATATAAAATCGGAATTATCACCCGGTGCTGAAATACCTGAAAATTTTGATTCCTCAGTTTCAAACCATTGGTCTGAAAAATTATGATCAGGGTTTTCACCATCAAAAAATACATGGGGGCTAAGCAGAGAATCAAATAAAACATCCATTTTTTTCCATTCTGAACCAACCAAAAGGGAATCAATTCCAACATCATTCCAGTATTGATTCCAACAATAGATTTTCTGACTTCCATCAATAAAAAATATATTCATCTTTTGGTCAATATCGACATCAATGGGAGTAATTTCTTCATCCCCAAGAGCGATGCCGTGTAAATCATCAAACCCTGAGGCAATATCCCCATCCTGTTCCAAAACAAATATACTGTTCGCCGCAGAATCCGCAACGAAAATATGACCATCCTGGGCAATGGAAATTTCAATTGGAGTCTGGAACCCGTAACTTTCATCCCATACGGGACTTAAAAGCAAATAAGTCGTGTCACCAGCAGAAAATTCCACACCATCCGTGTCAATATCTGATGGCAGTTCCATTTTTTCAATGCACCCGGAAGAAATCAGGAGACACAATAGGAATACACAAGCAGGAAGAAAAACTGCTGACGTTCTTGAAATCGCTTTTATTTCTCCTGGTTTGTTCATAATGAAAATCCTATGGTCAGCCAGGTTGGATTCGTCAAATGACCATGAAAAGAATAGCTGTAATCCACGGTTAAATGAATACCTCCTACAGGCACTTTTACACCGGCACCAAAAGAGAAATCTTCTTCGGATTTATTAATCTTATATCCTCCACGTACACTGAGCATTTTCAAGAATAAATATTCTGCTCCAAGAGCAATATTTTCCGCATCATCAACAGGATGATTTAATTGAATTGCGGCAATTAATGTTGACCCGGAAAAAGAATAGATATCCATTGCAGCGCCTACGCGGAACACCGTAGGCGGACTGAATTCCTCAAATTCGGTTTCAATTATTGTTTCTTCTCCTGTGTCCGTATCTAAAACATTTTTTAGATATTTCCCCTCTGGTTTTGCCTGCGAACCAAAATGAGAAATTGATGCAGAGAATCGAAGCGTTTTAAATCCCGTCCAATAAAACGTACCCATGTCCAGCATGGGCGCAGACATTTTATTCCCAGCCAGGTCTTCCTGCACATGTTTGAGGGTAATACCAAAACTGAATCTATCGGTCATCCGCGCACCATAGGTTAATGCGAAAAATCTATCCTGGAACACAAAGTAGTTTCCAGTTCCGTGAGGTAAATATTCGGTGGTTTCCATCATTGGAGCCATGTGAAGAATTCCTGCACTTATTCCTAAATAATGACGGCCATAGATATTCCTATTCATGCTGAAATAATCGAATTTTATCTCTGCAGGAAGCTCTATATGTGTTGTAGAAAATTGTATTTCTTTGAATTGTGCGATTGTAGCGGGATTATAATAAACAGAAGCGGCATCCTGATTCAATGCTACAACTGCTTCTCCCATTCCAAGAGCATGGGCGCTTACGCCAATTTTTAAAAAAGTAAAGATGGATGTTCCTGCACGCTGTCCGCCAAGAATCGGAAAAAAATTCTGGCTGAACCCGTAAGAAACCAGGAATATACTGATCATAATTATTTTTAAAAGGTGTTTTATCAAAACAGGATTTGAACTCCCAATTCAGTTGATCTTGGTTTTCCAATTCTTGACGGATCATAATTTGGATTCGGCCAGGTAATCATGCTGTATGGAATAATCTCTCCAGGATTATAACCCTCGCCTGTAAACGAATTAATTCGCCTTGGAATCTCTTCATCAAACAGATTTTCAATTTCAATAAATATTTTATACTTCAATCCTCCAAAGTTGAATGTTTTATGAAGTTTTATATCAACAGCACTATGACCGTTAACATCAGTCAAGCCAAGCATTCTGAAAAATTTTGGGTTATAATTTGTAAAATAGGAATATGGATTGTCACCTTCGTATGTTCCAATATAGTAATCCACTCCATCAACCTCAATGATTCCATCAGGATATTCTGAAGTCCCAAGAATTGACCGAGTATATCTGCGTGTTGAACCAAATTCAAAACGGAGAGATGCACCCCAATTGGAAGGATGATTGTAGTATAGATTACTGAAGAATTGGAATGGTTTATCCCAACTCATAAAGCTCTCGCCCAGATTTTTTTCAGAAAGCGCCCCTGCCTGAACCAGGAGATTATCAAGAGGAGAAGAACTTTTTCCCGTCACAATGGAATAATTAAAGTTTACATCGGCATACCAGTTAGTGAATATCCTGCTTTTCAGGATGACTTCAATTCCACGCGCCCTGGCATAGTCAGCATTAAAAAACATGTTAAATTTTAAGTGAGAATACCTGGGGTTTGATGGTGAAATAGTTTGAGAGGTTTCATAATCAAACATATCCTTCCAGTACGCCTTCATTTCCAGAACCTGGTCATCACTGAACCGGTGTTTGATCCCCAATTCATATTGAACTGTCGTCTTTGGATTTAGATTGGGATTGCCAAAAACTTGATACGTAGATTGAGAAGTTGAGTTTAACTTAGCATACACATACTGAAAGGTGGGAAGCTGGGAAAAATGGCCATAATAAAAATACAATACATCGTTATCCGTTACAGGATGGGAGATTCCAAATCGCGGACTAAAACGTCCTTTTCCTCGATAACCAAATAAATTGAAAGTTTCATCATTAAATTTTTTCCTGGCTGCATCGGTGATAATAACAGTATTGGTATCATCGATTGTATCTTCTACATATTGCCCCGGAAACCAGTAATCATAACGCATTCCAAGGTTTACTGTCATACCTTCAAATTTAATTCGATCCTGGATATAGAATGCTCCAAACATGGTTTTCGCGTTATACATATCATAATTTGCCCCCAGGCCAGTTGTTCCTGTCCAGGGTTCATTAATATCCAATACCTGCATTTCAGTTACGGTAGTCTCCAGTCCGGTTTTTATTTTATGCCGTTTCTTTGTATGATAAATCCAGTCTGCATCTAAACGATAGTTATCGCTGACAATATCATACCACTCAGGAGCAAAACCAGTATCATAAAATTCATCGCCATAGGTAATATTGATATTTCCATCCCTGTCCAAAATTGTATAGTTGATCGGTTCAAGGTCCAGTCTTTCTTCATATTCAGTCCAATGCAAATCCTGAACAGCGCTGTGCTCCAATGTTAAAAACCTCCCAAAAACAATCTCATAAAACGACCGTGTACTTAATGTATGCGTCCAGTTCATATTGATCAGTCTTGATTCACGGGTGATCGTATTATAGTTATCCAATATTTTTTCATAACTGTACGGATAATAGGTATTAGAAAACGCCCGGGGCATAAAATATCCCTGGTTCACATTCAAAGACACGTCGTAGGACACACCCAGCTTTTTCTTTGGAGACAGTGCCCAGGATAATTTATACAAAAAGTGCCAGTCGTTATTCTCTCTTGATGCTAATGCGGCCATAATATCATCAGCTGTTTTTTCTGTCATCCCGAAAATAGGTTCCCAATTACGATGCGGATACAATTTTGATGCGATAGGAAGGTTGCTGTCGTACATTTTTCCGTAGCCGTTTATAAAAAATGAAAATTTTCCCGGGAAATTCACGCCAAACCTTGGTAGTAACAATTCCAGAATCGGCATTGGTCCGCCAAGATTGAATTCATAGCGATCAGTCTTGTAATGTCGGATATTGTCAGCGGAAAGACCCCAGTTATCACTAGTAAATTTTACTGCACCTTCAAAATTATCCCTCCCCTCCTTTAGCTTAATATTAACCACTCCGGACATGGCCTGTCCATATTCCGCATTATACCCGCCCGTTACAATTTCCAAATTCTGAACGGCTTCTGCAGTTATATATAAATTCCCCGAATATCCGGAAAGCGGATCTTTTATAGACATCCCATCTACAATAAAGAGGCTTTCATCAATTCGCCCGCCGCGGATGTGGATTTCATTATCCTGCTTGGTTACACCCACCTGTTCTGCAAGGATGTCTTCTACGCTGTTCACAGTTTTATTGGCGATATCATCACTGGTCATACGTACTGCAGAGGCAGTCTCATCTACATCAAACAGCGGTTTGGCACCCAGCACAACCACTTCTTCTCCTAATGTTAACACAGTTTCTTCCATCGGAAAATTCAGAACTGTCTTCTGACCGGATTCCACCCGTATCCCTGTTTGCAGGACAACTTTATATCCAATGATGGATGCTTCAATATCATAGCTTCCCTTATTCACATTTTCTATGAAATAGTGGCCATCCAGCCCTGTTGCAGCCCCGTAGTACGTTCCTTTAACCATAACATTGACACCAACAAGAGGCTCTTTGGTTTTTCCGTCAATTACGGTACCGGCAACTCTTCCTTTCTCTTGTGCTACCAACACAACTGGAAGAAAAGCAATGATCAACCATTTTTTCATTCTACAAATACCTCGTTCAATAGATATTCGATAAATTTCCCGGCTGATCCGTTTCCTTCCAAAGTTGGATCATACCCATTATGGAGAGGAATTGACATGAGAATGATTTTCCCGGATTCTTGTGAAGGTGAAATGACAAACTTTCCCATACTGCAAACATTTGGTGTTCCTATCCATGTATCTAAGCCGGATCCAGGTTCCTGAAGATGGTATAAATCCTCGGATTCGAAATGTGGGAATGACGTAGAGTCCTCCTTCGCAGGGATAAAACTTTTCACACGAACCGCGATCAACTTGGAAAGCTCCAAATCCAATGCCGAATCAACTTGAGAATGCAATATTCTGCCCATCATCAAACGTCCATTTGTATTAATAGTAAATGAAGAGTCAATTGGAAAAAATGCAAATGTAGAATCATCATCCCAATCTATTGCATCAAGAAATAAATTTCCCCCGCCCATAACATAACTCAAGATATTTGAACTGGCATCCAGATATGTATCACTTGCAGCTCCTGTATTATTATAAGCAGCATTCCAGATAACATGGTCAAAATAATTTAAATTCGCAGTGATATCGGTCGATGAGAAAGGTAGTTCATCCCCGATTTCCCAGACAGAATAATTATCACCACCTACAATTGAATCCAGAACCGTTCTGAACCACATTTTTGAGTTATTGTAACCGTCTAAAGGAAAATCATCTACTAACAAAACATTTCCAACTACAGGCATCACCTTCCAATAATTAGGTTCATCTTCGTTCAATGTATCAGGAAATGAAACAATAAAACTTTCTGCACCTGCAATATCCTGCACCTTTAGATAAAATGTGTGAAATCCAGCATCCAATTCAGTTTCATTCAACGTTACACTGGATTCAGCACCAAGCTGGATCCAGCACGTATCACAGGTTTCATCCAATGCGTATAAAACATTTGTGATTGTTTCGATTCCATCCTGATCATCTGAATCCCAAACAAAAGTACGCGTAGGAAAAGTAAAAGCAGTATCTCCCTGGATATCTACTATTTGCGGATTGGATAGATACCGAAAACTGACCGATGGCGGTGAGTTTTTTACCGGGAAGACTACTTTTGCTGGAGTTAAGGTGTCAAGCAGGCCGTCATTATCCATTGCAGCCACTTCAAAACGGAATACATCAAAATTGGTGAGGATGGGAACGTAAAATATACCAGACTCCTTTGTTGTAAAAGACCAGACCGTATCTACATTCCATCGATATTGGTAACCCACAACTTCTCCATCAGAATCTTCTCCCCACCAGTGGAGCTCATGACGACTTGTAAACGTATCCGTAAATGCATTTTTCAATGTGTCCAATATCTGGGTTGTATCAGGAATATCTCCCAAATTGTAATGCCACTCTCCAGTAACTGTATCCTGATAAGCAAAAATAGTATCAGTAGCAATTAGTGACAAATATGTTTCGGGAGTTTTCTGCTCCAGAGGATTTGACGGATTATCATACTCCCAAAGGGAGCATGACAGGGTCATGAACACAATTAATATGAGGATGTCTTTGTTATTTTTCATTCAAAAATACTTGAATATAATCTTCCCACAGGATTTCGGGTTTTTATCGAATTAATGTCATTTTTTTATGGTCAACAAAATCTCCCGCTTTCATACGGTAAATGTAGATGCCGGAACTAACATAGCTTCCGTTATTGTCCTTCCCATCCCAGTTTATAATATATCTCCCCGGAGTATATTCCTGCTTATCAAAGCTGCGGACGATTCGACCAAGCATATCATACACCACAAGTTTGACCTCTACCTGCGCTCCAACTTCAAAGCGTAATCGAGTTTCAGGATTGAATGGATTGGGATAATTTGAATGCAGTGTAAAAGTATATGGCTTGGTTATAAAAACTTCATCGACATCCAACTGTACATCCGTTATATCAAGTATATTCCGAACCTGTATTTTGTACGACCCAAAACTAAAATTGAATATTCCAGTTATACTACCAATAGTGGATCCAGCCTGTAAACTCCCAAGCAATGTAGCCGCTTCAGAATCCGCCCAATCGTCATCAATCAGGCACTCAACTCCGGAATCATCTACAACACTCCAATCATAATCATTCAGGTCATTGACAGTTACATTGGCTATGGTGACAAGACATCCTTCATAACTTTCAACATCATTTGACTCTTCTGCAAGATTTGCAGTAGTTACAGTAACAGGTAATACGCTGTTCCCCGAGCTATTTAGAGTGGAATTCGCCACATTGGTTAGCTTTGTATTGTTATCCCACCTATAATGCCACACAGGATCATATTCCTCAACTGTTCCGGTAACTGTTACTTCATCACCCAGGGTAAACTGAGCCCCTTCCCATCCATCAAAAATAATACCGTTCCACGCGCCTGATTCACTCTGAATAGCATAAACCTCATCAGCACCATACACTTCATCTCCTGCAGTTACAATACCTGTAACCGTAACTTCACACCCGTCAAATGGAGAATTACCAGCAGACCAGTCCGTGTACTGAATATCTGAAATAAAGAGATCACCATCTCTTGTTATATATTCTAACTGGTCAAAAGAACTGTCAAATGGGTATGTACCGGTTTCAATACCATCCTGGTCAACTCCGTCATCTACCGCCTGGATATAGTAATTCACTCTTTCTCCTTCACTATTCGTGGCAGGAATAGTTCCTGTCCAGGAAGCACCGCCCAAATTGTTCATAGCCACAGATTGGTAACTTCCTCCATTTACAGAATACATTATCTCCGCACTGACAACAGAAGAGTTATCATTAATATTACAGGATATTAAGACTTCATCATCCGAATCAGGGATACAGGGGTTACGATCAACATTCATCATACTTGGAGGTCCCGAACCAAAGACAATATCGGATGCATACAGGGGTTCCAGTTTATATGTGGTGGAATCGCTGTAGTATCCATAGTGATGGTAAACCCACCCACGGATGGATTCAATACTGGTTCCCACAGGAGGAGGCCCAACTTGGTCAAAATAGACAAAAATACTGTCGGCATCATCATCTATCAGAACCGTTCCGGACCCGTCATCAACAGCAAACACCTCATATTGAAAATCATTCCCTGTAACAACAGTGTTATTAACCCTGACCATTACATTTCCCCATTGTTCTGCCGTAGTGGGCCAGCGTAAATCACCAGTGGATATATCAGAGACTTCAGGCATTTCACCAATATTAATTAAATTGACCGGCTGGGTTATAAACAACTCCGTCATGTTCGATTCACCTGTACTGTATTCAGAAATATATCCAGTTGCCTGGACAACATCTCCTTCAAAAAGAATGGGAAAAGCAGAACTGTCCGGATCATAAGAAAGAATGGCACTCCAGGGACCGCCGTGTTCATCCTCAAAAATAAATTTCACTCCATTCCCGGCATAACTCAATCCCGTTGGCATGGTCACAATTCCTTCCAGAGTGACAGTCTCATCCGACAAATATGATTTATCCGATTCAGAATCAGATCCAGCTTTTAATAAATCACTGTACAATACCTGCTGAACTCTCTGGATGCGGGTAACTCCATCCTCCACAACATCCCTGGCAATACGGGGCTGGATCTTGGTGTTATCGTAACTGTAATCCATGCAGCCTGCAACTTCAGTTAAGCTTTGCCCGGTCTCCGGAAAGAAATAGTAATCCCAGTGGTCATCTATTCTAACAGAGTTACTTCCATCTGTTACCGACCATTCTCCATTTCCAAGATCGGGATTATCAACGCTTACATTTTCCACTTTCACGAGGCATCCCTCATAGGCTTCTGCTTCAGTTCCTCCGGTCATAATTTGCTCTGGTGTAACTACCGAATGTGGAATTTCAAAAGAAGAAGGGCCAAGAGCTGCAATGGAACTCACATCTGTAATCTCCGTCATTCCATAATACTCTGTGACAGTACCGGTGAGCATTACATTGTCACCCTCTGCTATGGAATGAACCACTCCATCTGGTGAAAGTATATCCATATTATCCCAACCGCCTGATTCATAAACTAAAATACCAGCCCAGGGAC
>Ga0209445_1000727_pt1 | contig 18262 bp, 7 predicted proteins | sample MarorgKNORR_S2LV_4_FD_188223 | JGI IMG/M metagenome (GOLD analysis project Ga0209445, IMG submission 188223) | Marine microbial communities from the Southern Atlantic Ocean, analyzing organic carbon cycling - NADW_A/KNORR_S2/LV (SPAdes) (version 2) | ecosystem: Environmental > Aquatic > Marine >... | reverse complement strand
ACTCTCATTATCCCAGCCAATACCTTGTGTATAATCGAAACGGAAGCCATCCATATGATATTCATTAATCCAGTGGTACAGTACATCATCTATATGTTTGCGGGTACGTTCACTCCAATGGTTTAATTTATATCCCCACTCCCATTGAAAGCCTGTATCCTCAAAATAGGGACAATCTAAATAATCATGGTCATCCCATTCATAATTGTCCGGTGGTTGATATAACTGGAATAATGGAGCTGAGCCCCATAAATGATCAAAAACCACATCCAGCAAAACAGCAATTCCATTTTGGTGAGCAGTGTCAACCAATTTCTTTAAATCTTCAGGCGATCCATAGGATGATTCTGGTGCCATATAGAAAGATGGATTATAACCCCATGAATAAGCCCCTTCAAATTCATTCACCGGCATAAGCTCAATGGCGTTTATTCCCAAATCGTTAAAATAGCCAGACTCAATTTTGCTCACTACATCTAAATAGGTACCGTGGATTTCGCCATCACTCATAAAATCACCAATATGGAGTTCATACACAACCACTTCATTTTGAGCTGGCCGTTGAAAATCAGCATCACCCCATTCATAAGGAGCAGCGCCAACCTGAAAAACCGTATAGGCATGACCATAATATCCTGTTTCCCAACCGCCATTAGGATCCATCCAGCTCACATCTTTAGACCAGGGGTCGGCAATATCCTTCACACCTTCAATATTAAATTGGTATTCATATTCACCCGATGGCAATGTAGTTTCATACCACCAGAGAGAATTATTTGATAAATTCATGAGCTCACCATGGGGATATTCGCTGTTCCAACTGCCCTTGATGGCCACATATTCTTTCACGGGAGCATACAGGGTAATAATCACATTATTTCCGGCAAGGTTTAAACCATCATCCGCACCCTCAGGAGCAACTATTTGATTGATTTCATAATCCAATGTAAAATCTACAAAGGCATACGAAATATTTCCATTAGCACCTGTACCTCTGGCTGCAACTTGATACTCCCCAAAAAGACCCTCTAACGGATCCCAGACTACTTCAAAGGGTATGCTATTGTCTGAGCCAATCAATTCACCATCAATCCAGTATTCTACCAATTGGGCATCTCCAACTGTGGAAAAGGTTACTGGCGGTTCAAGAACATCGCCATCGACTGGGGACAGGTAAATAACGGTGGGGTCTCCATCCCCTGCCGTATAATCAAAATAAATATCATAAAAAATAATCTGGCCATTAGAACCCACATCCCATGAACTATCTTCCCATTTGATCACATATTTGAGAGAATTAACAATTTGTTCCCCCTGGTTAAAGGGACCCAAGAGGGCATGATAACCATCGCTTACATTTTCTAACAATGGAGATTCTACCCAACTGCCCACATATGTGAGTTCCCAGGGTAAATTTTCCGCTTCAATAGTTCCATTTGGCCAATAGGATTCTAAAGGTACATCAAATCCAGAGCCGGCATTAGCAGTCCAAACAATGGTTCCGCCCTGGTCCACATCATTCAGTACCAGATCAATTTGATTATTGGGACCGGGATTAAAGGGAGTCCAATAATGATTCAGGCTGATATGCCAGTCAATGCCGATACCTCCGTTATTATCCCAATTACCCAAAAGGTCTGTAAATACAAAATCAATAGTCTCTGCATCTTCAGGGATTGAATAGGTATGTGACCACCAACCATCACCCATTCCCGGTTCAAAAGTCATGGCATAATCATCCACTCCTATCCAGCCATTATATCCAATATGAATATACACCGGATTGGTATTATTGCCCAGAGTACCCTCTATAACATTATAAAATATTTTAATATCACTACCCGGAGTTGGTATCTCTGGTTCCCAAAATACAGACTGCCCCAACACCATAGCATTGAAAATAAATAGTGTAAAGAGTTTAATTAATTTCAATTTCATTCCCGTTTCTGATTCAGATTGAACCCTATAATTTAAGTGATATTGGGTGATATTTTTCCCGGCATCTAACTTATTTATATTTATGGATTATAGCCCCATAAAATATATAATAGTAGTTATAAATAGAGTTACTATTATCTCTCGATAATAATTATTTGGAAAAATTATCCGATAATGGGTTTAAAAAATATGACCTATATCACATTTATTAAAGTGGTTGGCTTTATTCGCTCTTCAAAAACTACCCCTTCACACTCCCCATAGTGAGTCCGCTCACCAGAAACCGCGCCAATGACACAAATAATATCACCACGGGAATACTGATAACCACTGCCCCAGCCGCATACAAACCCCATTCTGTAGCCAAGCTGGACTGAAACGATTTTAATCCCAATGGCAGGGTGTAGAGTTCCGGATCCTGTAAAATGATGGCAGCCACTACATATTCGCTCCAGCTTGCCATAAAACTGAATAATGCCGTAATAACCAGTGCCGGAGTTGACAATGGCAACACAATTTTATAAAATGCCTGAAAATGATTGCAGCCATCCATATAGGCAGACTCTTCCAAAGCATGGGGAATGGTATCGTAAAAACCCTTCATCTGCCAAATGCAGAATGGTAAGGCTGTGGATGAATAAATAATCACCAATCCCAGATAAGAGTTTATGAGCCCTAATTTAGACAGAATAATAAAAAATGGCAATAATAGCATAGTGGCAGGAAACATCTGTGTGGTTAGGAGGGAGGTCATACCCAATTGGCGACCTTTAAATTTATAACGGGAAAGGGCATAAGCGCTGGTGGATGCCAAAGCCACCCCTAAAATGGTTACCGCAATTGAAATCACGATCGAATTTTTCAACCAAATCAAAAACTGTGTTTCTGTTAATAATTTCAGATAGGAATCCCATCCGGAATTGGCACTGATAAATGCCAGTGACTTGGATTGGAAAGCATTATCCTTCCGTAATGAAATACCAATAATATTTAAAATGGGATAAATGGTCCCCATGGTAAATACGGTTAGAAAAATGAAGATCAGCCAGGTTTCAATTTTCTTCTTCATTAATACACCGATTCCGTTGATTTGGATTGTCGAATGGACAGTACTCCCATCACCAATAAAATTGAGAAAATCACCATGGAGAGCGCAGCCGCATAGCCATAGCGGTATAGGTTAAAGGCAGACTTGTACACATAACTCACCAGAATATGGGTTTGATCGGATGGCTCTCCCCCGTTACTCACTAACCAGACCACATTGATATTATTGAAGGTCCAGATCATGCCTAAAATGACTGCCGGAACCATGACAGGCTTCAGCATGGGCAAGGTAATATACCAGAATTGCTGCCAGCGGGAAGCGCCGTCCACTTCTGCCGCTTCATATAAATCATTGGGGATAGATTGCAACCCCCCCAATGCCACCACCATCATAAAGGGAAATCCCAGCCATACATTGGTGAGAATGCAGGCAATAAATGCTTCGGTTGGACTGCTGAGCCATTGCACGGGTCCCAAGTGTAAAAACTTTTCCAAGATCAAATTAATGGAGCCATATTCCTGGTTAAACATTCCTCGCCAGGTGAGGGCAGAAATATATTGGGGCACTGCCCAGGGAATAATGAGGGCCGTTCGCAAAATGGGTTTGGCAGGAAGGGTGCGATTGATGAGTACTGCCAGCATTATTCCCAAGGAAACATGAAAGAAAATATTGACGAATGTCCAAATTAATGTTTTTGAAAGAACCAAATAAAATTGGGGATCTTGAAATACATTCAGATAATGGTGGATGCCGATGAGTTCCCAATTACGGAAAGTCTTCAGGGAAAAATTGGAAAAGGAAATGAAAATATTATAACCGAAAGGAAAAATAATAATGGCAAACACTGCCAAAAATGCCGGGGCAATGAAATAATAGGCTGTCTTATTTTCATTTAGGGAAGTTATAATTCCACTAGCATTTTTGAATAGATATGCCACCCCCATTAAGGCAAATACTCCCATTAATATTTTAATAATGGCAGCAGATCTCCCTGGTGGCTGAATCTCATTCATAAGACGAATTTGTTTCAGGGCATTTTTCTGAGAAAGCTTAGCTGCCACATTCGGTTCAATATTACCACCCAATACTGCTTGATACTGAGTTCGCAGGGCATCCCAAATGGCTCTCATTTCCGGTACTACTGCCATAGGTCTACCCACTTCAACCACTCGGGCGGAAGCTTGTAAAATTTCATTTTCCTGAATCTGTGGATGGGTCAATGCTTCCAGGGAAGATGGCTGTGAATTGATTTTTTCTGTGAATATAAGCTGTACCTCCGGAGAAGTTAAATAGCGGAGTAATTTTTTTACTTCATCCAGTCTTTCACCCTTTAAATTGGCATTGATTGAATAGCCCTTAGCGCTGACAATAGGTGTTGGCCATAATCCGGTTTCGCTCACCATTGGGATGCGGGCAATGCCAAAGTCCACCTTGCCCATATAATTTCCCCAACTCCAATCACCGTTGATAATCATAGCAGCATCTCCCCCTAAGAACATGGCATTAGCAATTTCATAATCGCATTCACGTGGGATTATTCCATGTTCATCCCGTAACGACTTAATGAATGCAAACCCCTTCTCATTGGCGGCGGTATTTAAGGTAGGTTGATTTTGGTCATTGATGAGCCAACCGCCAAAGCCTCCTAACCAAGGCGCATAGAAAAAGGGTTCAGTGAAATTCCAGACTAGTCCGTACTGATCCACTTTCCCATCCCCGTCTAAGTCTTTGGTAAGGTTTTTACCAATTCTAATAAGCTCATCCGTATTTTCCGGGGGAGCCTGAATCAATTTCTTATTGTAGATCAACATGAGATGATTGCCTACCACATCCCCAACCATCCACTTACTACCCTGATATTCAATAATGGAATTTTCTACAAATCCGGCAAAAAATGATTCCTCAAATAATGTATCCAGAGGCTGGATAATTCTCATAGTAGCAAATGGTCCCACCTGATCGGAAGGACCATAGATGAGTTCTGGACCGGAGCCTCCCATAGCGGAAGATTGAAAATTTGAGCGGAGTTCTTCGGTTTCCCTATAAGTGAGATTTATCTGCAAATTGGAATTCTGCTGCTCATATTCGTCGCAAATTTCCCGCAGCACTTTTCGGTTTTCATAGTGCATCTGATGCCAAATATTAATTTTAGATTTCCCGGAATCACCATCAGAACAGGACATAAAAAATAGGGCAAGAAGGAAAAATATGATTCTCTGCAGGGTCATCTTTAAGAGAATTTAATTACTGAGAGAAATTGAGAATTTATGAATGTCGTTCAAATATTGCATGACCTCATAGGCATAATCAATGTGGATAAACTGTTTGGAGAATAGTTCCAATTTGAAACCGCCACCCAGAGTAAACAGCTCCTCTCTTTCGGACATGAATATTGATTTCCCACCTCCCCGCAGATAGATTTTATTGAGGAATTCCAATTCAAATCCCATGTTCACATATTCGGAATTATCCATAGGGCTCACCGCATCAACCGCCCAGAGTAATTGCACAGCCCCAATATCATGGCTATTGGAAATGCCAAAGCGCAGAGTGAGGGGCAGGTTGAATTTTTCGGTGGAGAGGTCTGCATTAATTTTGGAATTATTACTTACATCATCCACATTAATAAGCAGATCAGCGCCGTTCATTTGCATTTTCGGACCAAAGTTAGAAATGCTCATTCCCAGAGTTGGACCCAATACGGTATTGAAAAGGGTTCCCACATCCAAAGCTGCGCCAGATGCTGCAGAGCGGGAAATAAATTCACGGATATATTTTCCATTAAATCCGATTGAAAAGCGATCGGTAAGGTTTGCAGCCCAGGTAGCTCCGATGGCATAGCTACCAGCCCTGAATGATTCACCGGTGTACTCTTCCCCATAGCGGGTTACATTCATTTCCGGCATGGACAGGGAAACAATATTCAGTCCCCAGGAAGAACTGTTACCCAGAGGCAATACCATGGCCAGATAATTGTGATTGATATCTGCCAGCCAATTGGAATGCTCCACATAAAACTCATTGCCGGAAATTCGAGCCACACCGGCGGGATTCCAAAACATAGCTGAGGCATCCGTTGCAATTGCGGTAAATGCTCCTCCCATTCCCACAGCTCTTCCTCCAACGCCAATGGATAAAAATTTTGCTGCAGAGGTTCCGGCTTTGTCCACAGGGAAACACAGAGTAATCAAAAAGAGTATTATGGATAATTGACGAATCATTTAATTACCGCAAATTTGCCAATATGCTCACCAATACCGGGAGCTTCCACATGATAAATGTAAACTCCGTAAGAGACTGATAAATTGTCTTTACTGAGCAAATCCCAGGTTTCCATGCCATCATCAATGGATGTAAAATGCTCAATAGTTTTAATCCGTTCACCAGAAACGGTATATATTCGTATGGTACATTGGGCAGGTAATTTTCTAAATTGGATTTCTCGAGGTCCCCTTCCTGATGAATAAATATTTTCCGCTTCAAAAGCATTGGCTGCAATATAGGGATTGGGAATGACAAAAATATCTTCCATCTGATTCTTTGCCAATTCATTATCAACCCATGACCCTGCGATAGTGAATTCATAGACATCATTGGAGAGGAAGGGTTTTTTGATGACGATTAAAGCAGTATCCCCGGCTTGGGGTTCATTACAGCAATCACTTAATGGATGGGATTCCCCAGGGTAATCCAACTTGAAAAACCATGTGGGAGCCAAGTTGCCCTCAACACTATAATCCAGAAATACAATTTGATCCTGTTCCCGCCAATCTGCGTTGAAATTCCCATCGGGAACCGAAGTGAGCAAATCACTGTTATAGGGGGAGTAATCCCCAAAGGCAAAGGGAATGTCCATCCATTCAAAACTCCCCGACTGGGCTGAAAGCATTGATTTCTGCACTTTAAAATTAGTGGGTTTTGATGAATAAAAAGTGGCGCTGCAAAAAGCAGCGGGGTCTTCTCCCACAAAACTATCCGAGCAGGGATCAAAACTGGGATTATTATTCAGTTTTTTTCCACAGAAACAACTGCTGGAATATTGTTGTTCACTGGTGAAAATAGCCCGATAATCGGCAGGATACCGTAACCCCAAATTGATACCATCCGTGGTTAATAATTCATAATCCCAAAGATCATTTTCACTAGCCCAGTAGGATTGGGTAGAATTGGTATCTAGCCCAATTTCATCCACATTTAAATTGTCCAAAATCAATCGAAATCCATCAATTACCGGCTGCTCTTCACCCACTTCCAGCGATTGATTATTTAGTAGGGTATCTGGAAAATCTCCACTAATATCTACAAGAAAATAGGAGTAAGTAGTGAGGATGTCATATCCACTGGTTTCAGGATCGTGAACATAGACTGTGTCCAAAAAAGTGATCTCATATTTTCGTCCATCCAAAATTGCCATGGGGTTCACCACTTCGTAGGACACTTGGCCACTTGATGATCCCACTGTGTGCAATACAATTGAATCTGTTTGTGCCTGTTCATATCCTGCCGAAGGTTCCCTGGGAACAACAGCCACCACATTCGGTCCCATTTCCAATTCTCCCGTGAGAGAATTTATTCGTAAACGCATGGGAGAATCACTGGGAATAATATTATTGGTCTCATCTCCCCCAAAATCATAAGCCACTATCGCATAATAATAGGTCTGCCCATTTATCACTTCCGTATCGGTAAAGGAGTGGCGCAATCCGGTATCATCCCCCAGATAAAACTTTACCCCATTTAAATCCACTGGATGCCAGCCTTTCACTCCATCCACTAAATCCCATTGAGCCGTTTCGCCATTGAGAACATAGGGATTGTAAAAAGTGGGATTACCCTCTCCATCTGTGATATTATAGGCATTACTAAACTCCCAATCGGTGGAACGGTAAATCTTATAGCCTTCAAAATCAAAACGGACGGCACCATCGGTTATCTCCGCCATATAGGAATCTTCTGATTGCTCAGCAGCAGAATCCCAATAAAGGGTAATGCTGTTATTTCCGGGGACGGCAGTAACTTTAGGAACATCTGGCGATTTGGCAAATTGATAATCTGATTCATAAGCTGTCTGTGCCACGTTACGATTTCGAAGGGCATCCTGCTGATCATTCCCAAGGGAAATTGCCATGGCGATTCGTTCGGTTTGCCCTGCCTTCAAGGGGAAAAATCCAGAGGAAACATAGAGATCATTATCGGTTCCAACGGGCTGCTCCAAAATGCCTGGGGTCATCACATTAGACCAGAAAAGTTGGTCATTATTATGCAAGCCTGAATTTTCTTCAGACCAAGTTACAGAGGTGAGCCCCATCTGATCGGATTCAGACACATCCGTTTTATCTATATTGGGCTCGCCAGGAAATCCGGTACCAGAACCGGAAGTGGGAATACCATCACCAGCGCCATCACTGAAACCATCTCCACTGAGTCCCAAATCATTTTCTAAAGTCCAGTCCCCATCATTATCAATAAAATCATCCCGGCTTTCATCAATCATTTCATCTATATTTTCATCAATGCCCTCATCAATGGCACCATCACCATCATTGTCAATACCATCCGCATAGACCTTGCCCAAATCACTATTATCTAAGGAGTACAAAATGGACAAGGTATCCCCAGAATTTTTCACAAAATAGCGGCCATAACTATCATTAGCTGAGGCTGCAATCATTTCAGCCGTGATTACGGGACTGTCCAATTCACAACCGGTGTAAGGGAGCGTACTACTGCAATTTTCATCATTATCGATGCCATCTTTATAGGCTTTGCCCAAATCATCTTCAGTGGTAATACCGATTAGGTGAATAACTCCTCCATTTTCGGAAGCTGGAGGCCAAATCGCCCAATCCGATGAAGCCTGAGAAATCATTTCTGCGGTGATAAGCGGACTACCAATTTCAGCATCTCCATCATTATCCACACCATCTGCATAGGCTACACCAAAAGCGGATTGACCAAAGGAAAGATGGGATTCATTTTCGTCAATGAGGCCGTTGCCGTTATTATCCTTGCCATCAAAAATTTCTCCCACCAGCATAGCCGCAGTAATGGGGGGACCCCCTATTTCACAATTAAAATCAATATCACAGCGGGAGGCATCAATGGGAGTGGAGTCCCCATCATTGTCAATTCGATCCACATTGTTTCCTGGTGTTTCAATATAGGAGATAGCCACTGTTCCTAAATCCGCATGGTTCAGATCATAATTCCAAGCCACATCGGTGGTGAGATCGAATTCCAGCAGGTCATTGCCGTCACCTCCAATATAATCAGCATACCATAAGCTGAAAGCAACCTTATCCAAATCTTTACTGCCGTCATTGGTTATATCATAGAGTTGGAAAACCACATCTTCTATGAGCACCTGCTTCCATTGCATCACCCGTACACTTGCAAGTAAGCCCAATCCTTTCCGGGAATAATCGGTAGTATCGGGATAGTATTCAAATCCGATGGGATTATTTCTATCATCGGATACTTTGTAAAAGATTTCCTGCTCAGCGCTGAATTTATCCTTGCCAAAATAGCCGTTCCAAGAACCGGACCAGCCCCCATCATCAGATTTATCCGGCCAATAATCCGGCCAGGAGTTGCGATCATCACTGATAGCGACTTTTTCCGATCCGCTGTTGAGGTATTCTTTTACCGGTTCCCAGGAAATAGAATTTCCCGCAGCATCGTTTCGCAGTATGGTAGAAATGAGCACGGAGGAGTCTCCAGATTCCGATTGAATTTGGGCGCCCACAGCTAAACCGGTGAGCCAAATATATTCATTACCAGAATTCACCGGCCATTCATAACCGTAACCGGTATAAACAGCTGTCTTCCCAGTATATCCCCAATTATAAATGGTTGAACGCACCTGGTTTACATCAATATTGGTGGTTCGACGATAGTTGGGGTCACCTCTTTCTGCTGAGGGTTCATAGGAATATCCAAATGCCAAAAGAATCAGGATTAAGTAAGAATAAAAATGACGAAAATTTACCATGAGAATTCCAATCCAATTTGAATCTGCCGAGGTTCACTGTACCATTCGGGATGATTAAAGTAATCTGAAATAGAATTAGGGCGTAATACTTCAGGATAAGCTGATTCAATGAGCAGCGCATTCTCTTCTTCGCTGGTTTGTCCAGACCTACCCGTATCTCCCCAAACTATATTTTCATTGCGACGGTCAAATAAATTAAAAATATTCATTATAATGCGACCATTCAAGCCAGCAAAAGTAAAATTTCGAAAGAGCTTCATATCAAAATTGAGAGTGGTCATTTTACGCATACTGTTTCGACTGCTGAACATGGAAACATTCTGGCTGCTGTTTAAAAAATAGGGGGTATAGGGATACCCGCTGCCATACTGCATGATGACGTTTGCTCCCCAATTTCTGTTACCCATAAAAACTGAAGCATTGAAACTATGGCGCTGATCCCAGTCCAATGGAATAATTGATCGTGCTGGTTCTGAGTTGGAAAGCTGAGCACCGAATTCTTCTTCAGGACTGGAGTTGGACCCTTCCACAATCTGGAAGGTATAGTCCAGATGCCAACTGAATAATCCTGAGTATTTTCGATCTAAAGCTGCCAGTATTCCCCTCACATTGGAATAGTCTTTATTCACAAAAGTATAATAGGCTGCACCACCACCCAGATCAATGGGAACTCCAGTTGAAACCCAATCCCGCACATCCCGGAAGTAACCGGTGAGCTCCATTTTATGATTATTGCCCAGTTCATGCTGAAGTCCCAATTCGTAGCTGATGGTTTTCTGGGGTTCTAAATCGGGATTTCCAAACACACCAAATGTACCAGAACCCTCAGATATTTTATAGCCCGGATCACGATAGAGATTTTCAAATTGGGGTATCTGGAAAAAATATCCATAACTGAAATGAATCACTCCCTGATCTGAAATGGGATAAGCAATCCCAAAGCGTGGACTCCATTGCGATTTCACAGTGGTTCGCTCATACCACCCGGACTTATTTATTAGCTCACTCTCATCGGTAAAACTTTCACCCCTATCATATTCGCCATTGCCATTGAAATCGGTAAATTCTTCCCCGCTATCCCATTTCCCATTTCCCATGTCTGAAAAACTGCCATAATCTGCATAGCGGTACCAGAGGGTATCTTGGGTTTCAAAATCAATGATGTAATGGGATATGTCTCCCCAATTAATTCCCAATAATTCTTCCAATGATAAGGAATCTAAGTGGGGGTCCCGTGGATTTTGAATATAGGGGTCATGGGGATTTACAGGCACCCAGGAATTGGGGTTAAAATAATCATAGCGCAGTCCCAGATTGATGATCATATCGCCATATTCAATTTTATCCTGTATATAGACCGAAAATTCCTGAGGGGAATTTCGATAATAGCTGCGATTCACATGAAAGTGGGAAACCCAGGAAGGAATATCTTCAGAATATTGTAGCTTCTTTGCTGCAGACAGCTGTGGAATTACATTACCGGAAATATCGTATTCTGCTCCTAATTGGGGAATTATGGGCGTAAAAACAGAATCATTTAAAGATGAATCCATGAGAGCATAACTATCCAATTCCAGTTGATGAAATTGCACTTCAATCCCCAGTTTAAATTGATTGTAGGCATTCACTTGACTTGTCATTTCCAATTTCGCCTGATTGGTGATGGTTTCCCGCATGAAACGATTCATATCTACGCCCCAGCGGCCAAACGAATGGGAAGGATAATAATTTGTACCAGCTTCAACACCCGCTGGTAATTCTCCTGTAATTTGGGCATAATACAAACTATCGGGGGTAATATACTGGGGATCACCATCATCCTCAAATAAATAGGATTCAAACTTCTTGGAATGGCGGGAAATATTAAACTCCATAAAGGCTTCAGGGGAGAAGGTGTGAGACAGGTTTAATCCCCAATAATTGCCTGTGTTCAAATTGGTATTTCTACCTTCCTGAGTCATTTGTCGGTAATGGTCGTATCCCTGAGATTTTTCATGATTGGTAATATATTTCAATTTCAATTTGGTATAGGGGGAATGGGCAAAGGTTAATTTATTCTGGAGAGAATATTTATCGATACTATTCATTGGTGAATAATTTGGACTATCCAGGGTGTCGCCATACATGGAAAAGGTATTTAAACCGGAAAGCCAACCATTGGTACCATAGTAACGTCCAGAGGTGAAAAAAATCAATTTATCCTTTAGAATGGGTCCACTGATTTGCATTTCAAGATTGCGCTGATTAAAGATATTATATGAATTTAAATCTCTATAAATAGGGTCTGATGATAAATGGTCTCCCGAAAATGATCTGAACGATCCTTCGAATTGATTGCCGCCATCTTTAGTAACCATGTTGATTATTCCAGACATGGCACGACCGTATTCTGCATTAAAGGTGCCGCTTATGACTTGCAATTCCTGAATGGTATTATTTTCCACAGCAATAGACAATCCGCCATCATAAGAATCAGTCATGGAAACTCCGTCAACCATATATACCACTTCACTGCTGCGGCCTCCACGGATATGAATCCCACCATAGGCGTCCTGGGTAATTCCACCCTGGAGTTTGATGACATCATATATATCCGTCACAGGCATGACATCCAACTCCTCTGCTGTTATTCGGGCTTCCGTATTGGTGCGATCCATCCGAATCAAGCGCTCATTCCGGACAATTATTGCCTGGCCTTCAATGGCTTCCACATTTAATTGGACAGATAAGGGTGTGGTTTGATCAATGGAAATGGTCACATTTTCAATTCGAATTTCAGCATAACCGATCATGGAAAAGTTGACGTCAATTTTTCCCGGCGGAATATTGAGAATAACAAAATTCCCATCCAAATCTGATGCTGTTCCCAAGCTTAGAGATGGTATCATTACATTGCAGCCTATGAGTGCTTCTCCTGAAACCGCATCAGTTATTTTGCCGGAAATTTTTCCCGTTGTACCAGCTGAAACAAAGGTGAAAATAGTGGTAAAATAAATAATTATTGAAAAAGACTTTAGGATATTATTTTTAACTCCTGAACTTTTTCTGCATGAATTTGAACAGATACCTTTTCTCTTAATCTTTGCAAAAGTCCGGTATAATCTACTTTCAAGCGAGGCTTTATATCTTTTAAAAAATGATCTATGGTATAAAAAATAAGTACGTCTTCTTTCTGCCGGTTAATGTTCCATTGAATTTCAGGTAAATCATACCATTTCTTAGATTGGGCTAATTGTAGAATTTTCTCCTTAACCACAATCCCACGTAATGATTCGCGTAACTTTTGAGGTGATTCTATCAGTTTGACTTGGGAGCTGGAGAGTCTATTTAATCTGGCGGCTATATCACTGATACCCCACTTGCCAAATTTGGATTTCATTTCTATTTTAGAATCCAACAATGCGTGAAAATCATTTTGAATTATGGTAGCTTTATTATCAAAAAGTTGATGGAGATTGTCATCCGTAATTTCAATTTGAAGTGTTTGAGCCAGAGAGTCCGTCCATTTTTGTTTTCGACTTTGGATATTCCGCGACCGCAGAATGGCATTCATATCATCCTTATGGAGTTGAAAATCTTGCTCAGAAATCATAGGCTCCATCCATCTGTCAATCACTTGAATAATGCTATATCCTCTGCTGGTTTTAACCGGATGGGAAATTTCACCATCGGCTAGAGCAAATGCAGCATCCTCAAAGTCAGGGTCCATATCACCCAATGAGAAATAACCCATGTCTCCACCTGAAGCTGCCAGGGTGGAATCCCTGAAAATACCCTTGGCCAATTCCTCAAAAGTGCTGCCCGCTGATAGCTGACTGCTGACTTGGTTTGCAACTTCAAGAGATGAGCAATATAAATGACGGGCATGAAGTTTTATTTTTGACTTTTTGAATGTCTGCCTCAATAATGAATCAGACGCTTGATATTTAAGGAAAATTTCTCGATGAAAATATTCATTAAGAATTAATTGCTTTTCAGCAATTACCATTTTCTCCTGCACTTGAGAAACTTTATTAAATTCCAACGAATCGCCCACCAGTAAAAGCACTTTTCGATCAATTTCACTTTCTAAAAATTGATTTCTAAATAGCAGATTGTCTGCGACGCCTGACCGCAGTAAAAAATCAGCATAAAACCAGGCAAAGTTTTGAGAGCTAATGGATAGGTCTCCAATTTGGGCCAAAATAATCCTATTGTAATCCGGTTGAATATTACAGGCGGTACAGAATATGCCAATAAAAATCCACTTCAAACAGAATTTCATACAGCCTCTATGGATGGTTCTTCAATTTTAGAATAGAATTTCTCTTCATATTCGGCTATCATACGATGGGCAGTAAATTGAATGGATTTTTCGATGGAAGCCCGCATGAGGTTTGTCCACTTTTTCTTATCATTGTAATAAGTGGGGATCACTTCCTGCTCTAAAATCTGATACAATGAATCTGCATCGGCTTTGTCATCACAGAATTCCGGCTCACCAATTGCCCAGCCATTTACACCATGCTCACAGCCTTCTGCCCACCAACCATCTAATATGGAAAGATTGGGAACACCATTCAAAGCCGCTTTCATACCACTGGTTCCAGAAGCTTCATTGGGTCGAAGGGGAGTATTCAGCCAAATGTCCACCCCAGAGGTAATAAGTCTGCCAAGCCACATATTATAATTTTCCAGAAAGATTACTTTCACATCTCCCAAGAGAGCATTGGCATTTTTTACAACGGACTGGATTATCTTCTTACCATTTTTGTCCTTAGGGTGTGCCTTTCCGGCAAAGATTATCTGAATTTTATTGCGTCCCAATTTCTTCAGTCGTTCCATATCCGAAAAAATCAGTCTGGCCCGTTTATATTCCGCAGCTCGCCGGGCAAATCCAATGGTGAGCACATCTTCAGATAATGCCTTTTGTGTTTGAGAATTAGCGTAATCCAGCAGGAAATTCTTATGTGACCAATGTGCCCATTCCAATTCTTCATCGGATATATTTTCTAAATTAAGCAGTAAATTGGGATTGATTCTCCAACCCTGAATTTTGATATCAAACAATTCCCGGAAAGATTTCCCAAGCCAGTAGGGGTGATAGACACCATTGGTAATATAATCTATGGAAAAATCAGGGAACTGATCCTGGGCAACCTGACCATGTAGCTTAGACACGCCATTGGCAGATCTGCTGAAGTATAAACCAAGCTCAGTCATATGCAAGCGACTATTTTGAACCCAGGATGGTAGTTTCAGATTTTTGGGGAGCAATCCATGTAGTAATTTTCGACAACGATTTAATCCAAAATGATCATGACCAGCTTCCACAGGAGTATGGGTAGTAAAATGACACATAGAGCGTACCTTTTCTTCATCTCCACTGTATTTTTCTAATAAAGCCAAGGTGAGAAATGAACAATGTCCTTCATTCATATGGTAGGTTGAAATATTATTATAGCCCAAAATATCAAGTAATTTAATGCCGCCAAACCCCAAAATAGCTTCCTGAAGGATTCGATGATCTTTGTCTCCTGAATACAGGCGTAATGAAATAATACGATCATCATTAAAATTTTCTGGTAAATCTGTATCTAAAAAGTAAATAGGTATTTCATGGCCCGTCTCACCCTTATACATGAGCTTATATGCTTCCACCCATACATCTCTTTCTCTCAGGCGCAAACAGAATTTTTCTGGAATTTGTTTCAATAATGGTTCAGGATCAAACCGCGGGTAAGTCTCAGTTTGTTTCCCATTTTCATCCACTCTCTGTTTAAAATAGCCTTCTTTATACAATAGAGTGATACCCACCATGGGAATTTCAGCATCGGCAGCGGCTTTTATGTGATCTCCCGCAAGTACGCCTAATCCTCCCGAATAGGTTGGCAAACTTGCAGAAATTCCTATTTCCGCAGAAAAATAGGCAATTGTGGTATTTTTTTTATCCATAATTTTTTATTTTTATTTATTACTTATCTCAGAACTACACCGCTCATTGCATCCAGCTCAATTTCTAATTTACCATCCTTAATAATAAATTCTTTTTCTGTCAACAATTCTATAACCGCTTTCTTATCAATAGGTATTTTAACTAAACGCACCTTCGTATCATTATTAATAATAATTGCAACGGAAGAATTTTCATCGCTTCGAAGAAAACCATAAACCATTCCATCTGCAATCAGGGTGCTAAAAGAACCCGTTCGAAGGCAGGAATTTTCTTTACGAATCTCTATTAATTTTTTATAATAATCTCTAAGTGATACTTTTTCTGCATCCTCAGTATATTGCCAATTAAATGGACGCCGACAATCTGGGTCATTTGCACCCATCATTCCTATCTCATCTCCATACCAAATATGCGGGACGCCTACATAAGTCATTTGAAAAAAGACAGCCATTTTTAACCGCGATATATCACCACCAGCAGATTCCAGATATCGGTAAGTGTCATGACTATCGATTAGATTCATCATTATCTGCGTTGATTGTGTGGGATAAGATAGAAGCCCCTGTTTGAGATCTCGATCGAATGTTTTCGCATTACATTTTCGCATATTGAAAAATCGTATCACTGGATCTTTAAAATAGGCATAATTCATTACCGCATCAAAGTAATCATCATTTACCCAATCAACAGCATTACTCCAGAGCTCACCCACTAAATAAGCATCTGATTTTATTGATTTTACTTTTTCACGGAAAAGTTTCCAAAACCAGAAAGGAACTTCATTTGGAACATCTAGACGAAAACCATCAATATCCATATCAGAAAGCCAATATTCTGCCACATTTAATACATAATTGACAACCTCCCAATTTGGCTTTGCCAAATTAATATTCTTTATTCCATTTTCAGATGGATTAATCTCATTCAAATCGAAATTTAAATTAGGCATTTCACCAAAGCCCCACCAGCATTCATAATAATCTAAAGGTTTAAAGTTAGCAGTTGAATCTGGATCTGGCATGGGCCATTTTTTCCATTCATACCAATTATAATATTTACTGTCAGGGCCTTCCTTTAAACCTTTCTGAAACGCGAAAAATGTTTCACCTGTGTGGTTGAAAGCGCAGTCTATAATAATACGAATTCCACGCTCATGTGCTTCATCTACAAATATTTTAAAATCTGCATCAGTTCCAAAATGTGGATCGAGTTTCATATAATCAACTGCATCATATTTGTGGTTCGATTTTGCCTGAAAAAGGGGATTAAAATAGATGATAGTTATACCTAAATCTTCCAAATAATCCAATTTCTGCCGGACCCCTTCAATATCACCCCCATAAAAACTGTTATAATCAGGTTGGTTTCCCTCATGATCAGGGGCATGAAATGGACTTTTTGTGAGCCCAGAAACATCATACCAATCATCTACGTTATGAAAATATTGAGTATATTTTGGATGCAATTCCCCTTTTGTTGGAGCAATATTTATTCCCTCATAATACCATTCGGAAAAATCAGGATCATTTTTTGGATTACCATTGTAAAATCTATCTGGGAATATTTGATAAATAACGCCATCTTTCACCCAATCCGGAGTAAGAAATGGTGGAACATTTTCTTTTGAATAATGGAAATATTTTGCTTTATCCTTCGTGTTTGAAAATTCCCCATTTAGCAGGTATAATTCTTCCTCACCATCATGATATGCAAAACAGTAATCAAATTCTTCATCTTCATTGTTGAGAATAATTATTGTTTGAAAATAGTCAAAGGAACCATCTTCAGCAATTTTATTCATCTTAATACGTTTATCATCTTTTATCAGATCCACTTTTTCAACATCATCTCTATGTGCTTTTGTCCTAAATTCTATTTTAATTGGAGTGAGCGGGTTTACCGTTTCCAGGTTTTGTAATGTCTGGATGCCATAATCAAGAAATATCCCATCTTTCTTTTTAATAGTAACTTTTTCATAGCTACCATCGACAATGATGACAGAATTCTTACCTTCAAAACCATCATCCACAAAACTTTTTGCATTTTGATCCGCAATCCAATTCATTCCATCTTCTACAAATTTATAGTGATACTCATCCGGTTCTAACAATAGTGAAATGGAATATGCTCCTGTTTCGGTTTTCAGCATTCGATGAGTATTTTGATTCCAATCATTCATTGAACCAACAAGATAAACCTCTTTTACATTATTTTTTGGGTGATGCAAAAACTCAACTTTTCGTAGAGCATTGATATCTTTTTTATCACCAACAAATATTATTGAATTCTGTCCGCCAAACCCATCTCCAATGAATTCATCAGCATTTTCATCCGTTAACCACTGTCCATC
>Ga0209445_1000723_pt1 | contig 18296 bp, 6 predicted proteins | sample MarorgKNORR_S2LV_4_FD_188223 | JGI IMG/M metagenome (GOLD analysis project Ga0209445, IMG submission 188223) | Marine microbial communities from the Southern Atlantic Ocean, analyzing organic carbon cycling - NADW_A/KNORR_S2/LV (SPAdes) (version 2) | ecosystem: Environmental > Aquatic > Marine >... | reverse complement strand
TGCACTGGCTCCATGGCTATTTCATCAGTTTTATTCTATCGGTTGGAGTTATGCTCGTCATTGGTTATTTGAATCCAAAATCTACAGAAGAAATTGCAGTCAGTGATCAGCGGGAACCAGCACCGGTAGATATGACACCTTGGAAACACGTAAAGAACGTATCCTTTGCGATCATGGCAACCACTGTCGGTATTTACTTATTCCTAACCTGGGCAGCATCATAGGGTGGAGCATTTTGTGTTCATCCTTTTTGTGATATACAGTATTGTACTAATTAGAATCAGTCATTTAACTGTAGCTCCAGAAACAGATAAGACTTCGAGGCTGACCTACGAAAGGTCACCTACAACCAAAGAACTTAATCCCGATAGATTCTACTCAATTTTAGTGATTGTAAGTGTTATCCTGGTTTGGATATACTTAGCTTAATAAAAAATAGCAGCTTACTTTTATATTAACGATTATTACCTAATCCGAAAATAGATCTGCTGACTTGAAGATAAAAGTAACCACATTTTTTCTCTTTTTGATGAGTATGGTCTGTGCACAGACCACTGGCAAAATATCCGGTTCCGTAGTGGATGCAGAAAACGGAGATGCACTGCCCGGTGCAAATATCATTGTTGCAGAAAACGGTTCAGGTACAGCCGCAGATATAGAGGGCCGTTATTTTATCATCAACCTTCCGCCAGGGATATATGCTTTAAAAGCAACAATGATCGGTTATAACAATGTCACTGTTAAAAATGTAAAAGTATCTGTGAACAGGACATCGCTTATAGATATTAAAATGACTCAGGGTGTTTTAGCAGGAGAAACAGTTATTGTTGTTGCGGATCAGGTAGATGTAAAAAAGGATCAAACTTCCACTATCAAGAATATTTCTTCTGACGATATTAAAATCTTGCCTGTCGAAAGCATCAGGCAGATCATTAACATGCAGGCGGGGATCGTTGCAGGAAAATTCAGGGGAGGAAGAGATACAGAGGTAACCTATCTTATCGATGGTATAAGTGTGGACGAAACTTTTAGCCGAAACTCAACATTGGTTGATATTGAACCGGGCAGTGTGGCCGAACTGGAGGTGATCACAGGAACCTTTAATGCAGAATATGGCAAGGCCATGAGCGGTGTGGTCAATCAGATTACCAAAGATGGGACAAATGAGTTTCAGGGATCTTTTTCTTCAAATTACGGCAATTACCTGACACCTCACTCAGACATATTCCCTGGCATAGATATCCCATCATTAAACCAAAACCTCGATTATAAGGTTCAATTGAGCGGGCCCATAATAAAAGATAAATTATCTTTTTTTGTCAATTATAGGAAGCAAGATAATAATAATCATTTGAACGGTTATCACTTTTTTAATCCAATCGACTCAAGCGATTTTTCAATGGACAGCTCCTATCAGTGGATTCTTGAGCACACAGGTTCACATGTACCTGAAACCTATTGTTCAAACCAGAGTGGGGTCCCTTTGTGGGATCCGGAATATCTTCCTGATTCCCTCGTAATGATCCAAGATCAAGAAACCTGCGAAAGTTGGGGAGCAGAATTCCCATACCAGAAGGGCACATGCAAGGTTCAATATCAAACCTGTACGGACATCGATGGAAATACATTCCCCTTAAATATTGGTGAAGACTGTGGAAGCGGTGGTGTCATTGGATATGGTTTTATAATTAAAAATAGTACTACAAAGGTTGGATGTGAAGAAGATCTTACATATTATTATACTGTTACGGAACCACTTGCTGGATATCTTCAGACTATCTTTGAAAGTTCAGAAAATTACAACCTGAGAACCGCGAACGAGAGTTATGTACCCATGAACACCAACGCCAGCAATTCATTCATGGGAAAACTGAGTTTTCATCCATTCAGCAAACTCAGGATGAACTTTATGTATACACAAAACAACAACGAATGGAGTGGTTACAGCCATTTCCGTAAATACAATCCGTTTGGCAGGGCAACCGGCCGTACACGATCAGATTTTTATTCGTTCCAATTGAACTATATGATAAACAATTCAATGTTTTTCGATATAAAGTTAACAAATATAAAAAAAGTGTACAGCTCCTATCTTTTTGAGAAGCCAACTGACAGTCAATATATCAGTGATTCATACTCCAATTCAGAATCAGGGTTTTCACTTGGGGGGCAGGACAAGGGACATCTCACAAGGACAACCATTGATGATAACCTGAAGTTTGATTACACCTGGCAGATCAATCAGCGGCACAGCATCAAGACCGGAATTGATTTCCTCAATCATGAAATTGAAAATATGGACTATACCATACGGGACAGTACTGAAGCTGATGATATTTACACCCCTTACATCTTTTCAAAAGACAGAGATGAATGTGCTAGCGAAGATATGGACTGCAGAAGTCCTTATGCGGAAGAATATATAGCCAAACCCGTTGAGTTTTCAGGATATTTTCAAGACAAGATGGAGTTTGACGAAATGGTCATCAATCTTGGGTTACGATACGATTACTTCGATCCAAATATAAGTTATGCTGGGAATGTATTGGGAGAAACCAATTATCGAAATCCTGGGAATCAATTAGTGTACTATCTCACTGATGGCAATGGGGATTATATAACTACAGTCCAAGACATTAGTGTGTGGGACCAAGTAGATAATGATAATGATGGGGAAATAGACGAAGCTGATGAGAGTGAAATACCTTGGCCTGATTATTGGGTTGAAAATTTATGGGAGTTAGAAAAAGACGATTATAATGATAATGGTGTAATAGATTCACTATTTAAACATCCTTCTCGAACTACAATACCAATGCAAGCCAATCCCCTTTATCAGTTGAGTCCCCGGTTTGGTCTGGCATATCAGGTTGGAGATGAAGCTGTCCTTCATTTCAGTTATGGTCATTTTTTCCAGATGCCGCCACTCTATGCCATGCTCAGCAACTATGACCGGTTAATAGCAACCCAAAACTATCAGTCCGCTATTATGGGTAATCCCCAGCTTAATGCAGAAAAAACCATCACTTATGAGGTTGGCCTCTGGCAGAAATTGAACCGTTTGATGAGTTTGGAAGTAAACGTGTACTATAGAGACATTTATGAACTCCTGAGCACAAAAGTCATCACCACATACAACACTATTAAGTATGGTTATTACACCAATAAGGATTATGGAAATGTAAGGGGAATGGAACTGAAATATGAACTCAGGAGCGGACCCATTTCCATTTTTACGAACTATACGTTACAATATACACGGGGAAACGCAGACAATCCAGCCCAGTCATACAGCCGGGAAGGGAACAACCAGGACCCGGTAAGTAAACTCATCCCTATGAGCTGGGACCAACGACATACCTTTAATACAACATTTGGATATAATACAAGTTCTTACGGTGTTTCCCTTACTGGATATTTTAATTCCGGCACTCCCTACACCTTCTCTCCATCCTCTATAAATCCTCTGGCTGCAATCAATCTGCTGCCTAATAATGATTATAAACCATCAAACTATACCGTCGATATGAACGGATATTACAACATAAAGATTTTTAATCAATTTTCCTGTAAGCTGACTTTCCTGATCTATAATATTTTTGACCGCCTTAATGAATACAGTGTCAACTCACAGACCGGAAGAGCCTACACTGCCCTCATTACAGATTCCGACAGAAGGAACTTCAGAAGCAACTTCACCACTATCGAAGATTCGTACCAGGATCCCAGTGCTTTTTCAACACCAAGGACCATTAAAATCGGATTAGAATTAAATCTATAGTTCTGTAATGTTCAAAAATATATTCCCGCTCTTCACACTTTTTATTTTTCAGGTTGTTTCAGCTCAGTTGATCTATGAAGGTCCGGATGATCCTGCTGGAGACCCCTCAAATATCCGTGATGCCCGCATGGATGGCAACCGTATTTTGCTTTATTTCAAGAACACAACTCAGTTATCCAACTGGGAACCTGGTGGATTGAGTGATGTATCGATCTGGCCCAACGACCCAACTGGTACCAGGATGGTAGACGGGATAGGTTTGCTGATCGGAGCCAAGGTATACATTCACAATGACCAGGACTCCACCACTCTGGATACCATTGTCATAGATGATCCATTAGAGATTGCAAACTCCTTGCTTTCTGAACCGGAAACTTTGCACGAAGCATATTTCCTGCAAACTGAATATCGGGAAGAGGTTGATCATAATGATGCAGGAACAGTTAACTGGACCCTCCAGCCGGTTGAAGGTTATTTTAATCCATCACAAAATTATCCTGCCATGAGTGATGATCCGAACAGCTGGCCCGTGGGAGGATGGCCCTATACAGGATCGGATAAACAATGGGAGAACGAATGGGACGGACGATTTGGCAGGGGAGTAAAATATGCAGATCTTGAAACGTATTTTGTAGCCAATGATGCCCAGGACCAGGAATATTTACAAAACAAATGGATCTACTCAGGAAATACTAGTCCGGAATCCTGTTTAGGTCCATATACAAATATTGACAGTTGCAATGTATACTGCGATTCATCCTGTATTCCAACGGAATCCTTTGAGTATTATCCCCGACCAGATAGGCTTATTCAGGGGTCGGCATCGGTACAGCCAGGACTGCCCTGGGGTGGACTTGGACTGCGGGTGGCTGCAAGAGCATTCCAGTGGAATAATCCATTGGTACGGGATGCCCTGTTCTGGGAATACAATATCTTTAATGTATCTGAACACGATATCACCGAGGCTGCCTTTGGATACTGGGTGGACAATGCTATTGGGGGAGAAAATGCTGATGATGAATACGGATACTTTGAAACAGATCTTGACCTGTCCTATTCCTGGGATGAAGATGGTGTAGGATTTGCCGGCAGCACGCCCGGCATTATGGGATTCGCATTTTTAGAAAGTCCTGGTATTGCCTACGATGATACTGACAATGATAACGACGGCCTCTTGAATGAAGAAAGAACAAATGATGCCGGACAATTGATTGGACCTTATGACGGGATATACGATCTCCAACAGTTCCTTGATTTCTATGGGTTGACAGATAATGATTTGAAGGATCATTATGAAGGTGATGAAGACCAGGATTGGAAATTTCCTGTTTTTGATGAACAGGGTAATTGCATCCAGGTGAATGATGACGTTGGATTGGATGGTGTCGGTCCAAATGATGTTAATTATAATGGCCCTGATGCAGACGGTACGGAGTGCGATGGAAGGCCAAGCACTGATGGACTGAAAAACAGTGAACCCAATTTTGCAACCACAGATGTTTCAGAATCGGATATGCTTGGACTAACGACTTTCCAACTATTTCGAATTGACTCCCATACACCAAGCCCTGAAACCAAATGGTTTAAAAATGATGATGTTATGTGGGACATGATGCAGGATACCCTTTTGATGCAGTACAATGCATCATCTTCCAATTTGGTAGAACTATTTGCATCTGGTAAGTTTCAATTGTCAAAAAATCAGTTTGAGCATATTTCCATGGCAGAGCTTCATTCATTTGATAATCTTACAGGTCTGCCTGGAGGACAGTCCCAAGAAGCAACTGCGTTATTTGAATTGAAGAAAACGGTTCAATTGATCTACGAAAGTGATTACCGATTCGCCCAGCCCCCTCTTGCACCAACTCTTACTGCAGAGGCAGGTGACAATAAAGTAATACTTACCTGGAATAACATTTCTGAATTCAGCCGGGATCCTTTTCTTCCCGATTCAATTCAGTATGATTTTGAAGGGTATAAAATTTATCGGTCAACGGATAAATACCTGAAGGATGCCCAGATCATCACAGACGGGTTTGGGAATCCAATGTTCTATGAACCCCTATTTCAGTGTGATAAGATTGATGGGATCACAGGATTTTCTGACTGGGCACCTGTTTTTGGTACATCCTATTATTTAGGGGATGATACGGGAATAAAACACAAGTATGTTGATACTGATGTACAAAACGGGGTCACCTATTATTATGCTGTTGTTGCCTATGATTACGGCCTAGCTCCGAATTCCCAGATTGAATCAGGAATTCCTCCGTCAGAGAACAACGCTATTATTGAACTGGATGAGAACGAAAATGTGACCAGTACCGGGCCTAATGTGGCGGTGGTTACGCCGGCAGCTCCTTCAGCAGGATATATTGAACGCAGCATTGATCAGGAAGGAAATATATTGGGTACAGGAGATGTGTCTGTAGAAATATTCGCACCGGGTGCTGTCATTGATGACCAGGAGTACTTTATTACATTCAGTAATGATACAGACGGAGAAAATTATATAACTGCAGATGGATTGTCTGTATATAAAGTATTAAATCCTCCCATAGATCTGAGTTGTATATCTGAAAGCTGTTCCGAATTCGCTGGTGATGCTACAGTGTGTGTTGATTCTGGATGTGATTGGTCAGAAATTCAATTTTCGGAGGGTGTCTTTGAAAATATATCCGGCAGTGGAATTTTATTACATTTTCTTAGTGGGACCTCAGATAGCCTAACGATTTATGGAGAGTGGAATTTCCCAGGGCTTGTAAACCTTACATTCCTCAATGACAATTCCTGTTCTAAAGCTATTTTTCTTTATGGCGGTGGCGGCCTAGTTGAAGTTGGAACGTGGAATTCTGATAGAATAGAATATTTTGATAATACAGATTGCAGTGGAACAGCAAGTATAATAAATGATGTTCAATTTGTTTTAACAGTAAGTGAGGATAGTACATTTGTCTTTGATGGAGATCCACTCTTTGTTGGGGAAACATTCTTTGATGATTATTTAGTGCAATCCAGCTGTACAAATAATAGTGACTGTGAAGAGTTTGATAATGAACAGGATTGTGATGCTATACCTATGTGTTTATGGGAAAAACAATACACCAGCCTTGTCTATGATGAAAAACCACTGGAAGGGTGGGTAAATGATTTTCCCGGAGAAAACCTGATTTATGAAACCATAGGATCATCATATGATTACTGGACCTTAAACCCTCACAAGGAAATCACGACAGATGTTTTTGAAGGTGTGAACATTCGAATAAATGGAAATGTTGACACGGCAAGAGTAGTGGATGAAGAAGGAGAATGGATCAATGAAGGGGACCCTGGCCTGGCAAATATAGACTTATTTTTTAATAAACAATTGTCCAAGATTGAGCCATGGAATTATTCCATTAACTGGACAGGAGATACAACCACCACTGTAACAAACCTGACAATCGACACATCTGTTACAATCGTTGATGAACAAATGAATCCAATAGAAGTGATCAGCGGAAATTTTGATTTTTATGTGTATAATTTATTTTTGGATGATACTCTTGATATGGCAGTGCAAGACCTGAATGGAAACAATATTTATGATAAACTTGGGGATAAAATACTTGTGGGTAGAATCAAAATAGTGACTACGGACACAGGGGAAGACAGCACTGAATGGGTTCACACCAACTTTTCAATTATTTTTTCGGATGATCCTTCGGATAATTTTGAAAATTATCCTTTGACAGGGGATGAATTTCTAATCGAATTTGAAAGGCCTTTCTGGAGCACGGATACAATTCGATTTACTACCCATGCTCCTGATACGGTTAGCCCATCTGCCCACAATAATGTTATGAAAAATATAAAAGTAGTCCCCAATCCATATGTAGGAACGAATAAAATGGAGGAGGCAATTTTTAATACAAAATATAACCAAAGAAGAAAACTGATATTCACGCATCTTCCCATGCGATGTACCATACATATCTTTACTGTCAGCGGTGTGTTGGTTGACCGCATACAAGTGAATAATTCTATTGATAATGGTCAGGTAGAGTGGGACCTTCTAACCAATGAAGGACTTGAGATCGCCGCAGGAATGTACATTTATCATGTTAAGTCAGATATCCCCGGTCTCGAAGGGCAGGAAAAGATAGGAAAATTTGCTGTCATTAAATAATCAATGATCATGAAAAGAGCCATTTCACATCTATGTTTCACTCTGCTCCTTGCAATAAATATGGTATTCCCGGTGAACAGAAACGGTACAACAGCTGCCAATTTTCTTGAAATAGATTTAGGGAGCGCTGGGTCATCCATGGGCGGTGCCTATGTGAGTCTTGCCAGTGATATGAGCGCTGTGTACTGGAATCCTGCCGGTTTATCCGCAATCAGAAACAGGGAAACATTGTTCCTGTATCAGCCATGGATTGTAGGCATCAATAACGTGTTTGCAGGGGTTGGTTTCGAACTGCCCCGGATAGGCACATTGGCATTCAGCATAAATTATCTTGATTATGGAGATGAAGAAGTGACCACGGTCGATCAGCCCGATGGTACCGGTGAATTATACACTGCGAATGAATACGCTTTGGGTATTTCTTACGCCCGAAGGATCGTGAACTGGTTTTCATTTGGTGTTACTGCCAAATATATATCTTCAAGTATCTGGCACACCAGCGCAAGTGCTTTTGCATTAGATTTAGGTGTGATAGTCGATACAGAATTTTTCTCTGTCACAGGGGACCGCCATAATGGCTTAAAAATCGGAATGAGTATATCAAATTACGGAACACGCATGAAATATGATGGAATGGATCTTCTGAATCCTATCGATATTACAGATGATTACGGGAATTTCGCAAATGTCCCCGGGCAATTTAAGACAGACGGATGGGAACTGCCTTTACTGTTCAGGATCGGTGTATCAATACAACCTCTTTATTCGTCATCTCAGGTCCTTACCTTGTCTATTGATGCACTACATCCAAACAATAACAGTGAATCTATCAATTTAGGGGGTCAGTATGAGTATCGCATCCCAGGCGGAACAAGCCTGTTTTTAAGAATAGGCTTAAAAGGAACAAACAAAATCAACTTTGAAGAACTGAACTTTGATTCGGGTGAGAATGAAACAATAACGGTGGAAAATGCACAGTATGGTTTAACATACGGAGGTGGATTAAAAATAAATCTGGGTAGAAATCAAACCGTGAAAATTGATTATGGATTTAAGACAATGGGAATGCTGGGTAACATGCATCAATATACTCTGGGATATATCTTTTAGTATAACATTAGTTTTTTTCTGAATAAAATCGGTCATTGAAATGACTAGGTATCCCACTAGGATCATATTTTTTACACTTCTTTTATTATACACCTGCGGTAAAGAAGCCAATGATATTTCCCGTTCACCAATAGAAATACCAAAAAACAATATCATTGCAAAAATTGGTGATAAAATCATCACGGTGGACGAATTTATCAAGAGATCGGAATATACAGTCCGACCCGCCTATTGCAGAGGTGACAATATTATTCATAAAAAAATAATTCTTAATTCACTCATAGGGGAAAAACTCCTTTCTCTTGAGGCAATGGATATTTCACTGTCACCTCATTTAATGAAATACTTGAAAGGAAGAAAAGAACAGGCGATGAGGGAACTATTGTTTTATGAAAAAGGCTATAAAGATGTCCAGATCTCTCCTGCAACACTTAACCGTTTTTCATCTACAGCAGACAGAAAATATAAGGTTCAGTTCTGTAGATTGCCAGACTCAAGGGTTGCAGATGAAATACACCATTTCATGGAGCAGGGATTCAGTTATGAAGAGATCTTTGATGCAGCCTTTGGACTGGATTCTATTCCTGAACGCAGTGTTGATTTTTTTTCCGAGGAAGACCCTCATATTATTGAAAAAATATTTTCTGAAAAGTTAGAAAAGGATGAAGTATTACCTCCTTTTAAAGCAAATGACGGATTCTACCTGTGGATAAAGGTTAAAGGCTGGACCAAAACGCCGGCGATCACAGCCTCATCCCAAAAAGTTATTCGTCAGGATATCGATGAAAAATTAAATCGATTGGAGGCAGTCCGAAAATATAATGAGTATACTGCCGGACTCATGTCAGGGAAAAAAATGGACCTGATCGAACCTGCATTTGCAAGGTTTTTGGAAGTGGCTTCAAACTACTACCTCGGGTCTGTAATTGATAATAAACTGATAGAAGCTATCTGGAACATTGATGAAGAAATTGTCGAAAAACCGGATTTTGCTGCAATGGAATCCTATGATGAGAAAACGCCTTTTATGTATTTTGATGAGAGAACATGGTCAATCGGAGATATCCAGGAATTAATGGACTCTCATCCTCTGGTTTTCAGGAAAAAAAGGATCAAGAAGAATGAATTTCCGGAACAGTTAAAATATGCCCTTGCTGACCTCATGAGAGATCATTACTTAACCGCAGAAGCTTATACAATGAGATATGATAAGCATCATTCCGTATTGCTGGAGAAATATCTCTGGGAAGATCATTTATATGCAGTAATGAAGAAGGAGCAGGTTCTGAAAGAAAAAGGGTTGAGTATCGAAAATGATGAAGACCATTTAAACGTGATGGATGACTATATTGGGATGCTGCAGAAAAAATATTCAGACCATATTGAGATAAACTTCCGACAGTTTGATAAAATCAATTTGTCTCATATTGATATGGTTGCACTTAAACCATCTGTTCCTTACACACATCCGGTTCCTTCTTTCCCAATTTTGACACAGGATCACAGTATCGATTACGGAAAGGAAATTTCACTAACTACAGAGCAATGATAATAATTGAAAAAAAAACTCTCCAACTATTAATCACACTTACAATCCTATTATTTTTTAGTTGCAGTGGAGACAGTAATGGAGCAAAAGTTTCAGGATGTACTGATGATGAAGCTTGCAATTATGATCTTAATGCAGTTACAGAAAATGGTAGCTGTATCTATCCAGGTGATGAGGGAACAGAATTTGAAAATTTCTGTACTTGTCAAGGGGATACACTTGACTGCACCGGACTGGTGTGCAGTGATATTAGTAATGTAGAAAATGATGACTGTGGAGTCTGCCGAAATTTGGACGATGATGAATGGAATAGTTCCTGCTCCGGGTGTATGGATGAAGATGCATTAAATTATGACCCGGATGCTACGATTGATGCCAACTGTGTGTATGATGCTTTTGCTGATACAACCCAGTGGGAGCTTGTGTGGAATGATGAGTTCAACCTTAGCAATATAGATCAATCAAAGTGGAACCATGAAGAGTGGGGTCCGGGAATGGTAAACGATGAACTGCAGGCATATACGAACAGATCGATCAATTCCTATATTGAAGATAATTGTCTCGTTATAAGAGCATTACATGAAAACTATGGCGGGGCAAGCTATACTTCTGCACGGATGAATTCAGCTGGTAAGGGAGACTTTTTATATGGTAAAATAGATATTAAGGCAAAACTCCCATCTGGAGATGGAACTTGGCCTGCGATCTGGATGCTCCCGACAGACTGGGTGTATGGTGGATGGCCTGCAAGCGGAGAGATCGATATTATGGAACATGTGGGCTGTAATCTTAACTGGGTAAAGGGCTCTGTCCACACAGAAGACTGCAATTGGAATGATGGCTGCCCGAATCAGTCTGCAGGAGGCAACGGACAGGATCAGTTTGTACCGGGGGTATCAGATAATTTTAATATTTACAGCATTGAATGGTCTACATCAAATATTCGTTTCTTTGTCAATAATGTACACTACTGGACATTCACAAATATTGGAACGGGACCAGGAATGTGGCCTTTTGACCAAGATTTTCATATTATTTTAAACCTTGCTATTGGCGGTTCATGGGGAGGAATATGTGAGATTGATAATTCAAGTTTTCCCCAGGAAATGAAAGTGGATTTCGTTCGTGTATATAAGAGTATAAATGAATAATTCTTACTATCTGCTATGGTTCCCAGACAAATGTTGCCATGGATTGAGGAGATAGCGAATGATTGATATACATATCATTCCAGTTTATTTTGTAAGTGACAGTATCCCAACCGGGATTTAATGTAACCACCGCAAGAGAACCATCCGGATTTTGAAAGGCGACCGTTTCAAGCTCTCCTTCGAAGGTATTTGAGTAAATACGGTTAGCGCCCTGCTGAACAAATTTGCTGAAATGCCCGATAATATAATAATCGATTTCCTTTTCAAAATAATCATCTTCCACAGTAACCACGCCGGTACAGTTTGGACATCCCCCGTTATAGGGCCCATTCTCAGTATCAAGAGCAAGGTTCCAGAGCAATACATTTTTTGACCAATATCTGATAACATCAATAAAATAATATTTAGCTATGTGTGAGAGGACTTGGTCCCAATTAGTCCAACCCGTAAAATTAGTTCTCTCCGTAAAATATATAGCTTTGGTGGGATCTAAATAATAAACCATTTCTTGCATACTAGCCTCACCGTTTCCATAGCCATGGAATCCAGTCCCTGCTATATACGATAGTGCAATAGGATCATCATAGATTACTTCTGCATAATCAAAGGCACCTGTTTGTTCAGAGTCATCCCAATTATGGTCAAAAATAACAATTTCAGTGTCTATTCCATTTTCAGCAAGTTTCGGTCCTAAAACTTTAATAAAATCCCTTTGTTGATCTCCAGGCATATATAGACCGGGGTAATCCCAAGGGCAGTATAAAGGTTCATTCTGAATTGTGATTGCATGGATCTGAATCCCTTCAATAGCATATTCTTGTATAAACCTTATAAAATAGTCAGCATAGACAGAATACATTTCTGTCTTTAATCGACTATCCCAATGACTTCCACAAACAAACTGGCCGCTTGTTTTCATCCAGCCGGGGGGACTCCAGGGAGAACCCATAATCTTTATGTCAGGATTTATGGCGAGGATATCTTGAAGAACGGGAATGATGTGCTCCCTGTCCCTCTCAATGGAAAACTCAGAAAGATCCATATCGTTCGGTGTTTCTGCATAGGAGTAGTGCTCACCCTGAACAAAATCTGAGGAACCCATTGCCAGTCTGATGTAGTTAATACCGATTCCACTATCAGGTGAAAATAATTTATCTATAATTTCCTCTCTTCTGGTAGAATTATCAATGAGCCAGGCAGAGGAGTTTGTGAGGGCAGCTCCAAAGCCTTCAATCTCCTGATATATTTCATTCGTGGAAATATTAACTTCTAATGCAGAGGGACTACTGCATGATGATGTCCCAAAATATTTATCACTTTTCCTTTCAAGCTTAGGTTCGTTTATACCACTGGTATACCAACAGCTTACATTTATTTCTGACAGATTCAAATTATTGATAAAAACATAATGTTCAATTCCAGTAAAATTTAAGTTATTATCGTAAGCGATAACCTTGATCTTGTGCAATGCGCAATTTGAATGTTCAGCAGTGTCCCATTCATATTCATAGGGTTCATTGTTGTCCGTAAACACCAAACTGTTATCGATATAAAATTCAATTTTACTGATTCCAGTATTGTCATTTGCGTCAGCAGTGATTGTGACAATGCCCTCAACTGGTAGAATGGTGCTGTCTGTAAAACCAACTAAGGACAGTTCCGGCGGAACTTGATCAGGCAACGGTTCATTTTCCTCACACCCGAGAAAGGACAGGTATAAAATAATACAAATAAAAATAGCCGGTATTTTAAACCTCATTATTAAAAATATTGACATGAATTTATATTAGAGGAACTAATAATGTAAAAAATTTGCATTAAATTAAAATTTCTTTTAATTATGTTGTAATTTTATTATATTCTTGTTAGAAATTAAATAACATTCAAAATAAACACCTTAAATCTAACCTCAAGCTGTGCATAGTTCACAATGTAGAGCCTGTGATGACAATCACATCATAGCTTCCTATAACTGAGTATACTTAAGGAGAAACAATATTAGGAGAACCACTATGAAAAATATGATTCTTACACTACTATTTTTATCATTTAACTATTTAAATGCTGTAAACATAACCTTCCAGGTGAACATGCAATACACTGATGCCAGCCAGGGAGTCTATATCCGCGGAGGAAATATCGGGTCAGCTTTGCCTGACACTCCTTCCATGGGTTTCCAGATGAGTGATGATGATGGCGACCTTGTCTATGATGTAACACTTCCGCTTGATGCTAATGCGCACTATAGCTATAAGTTTGCCACTGGTGAGTCCTGGAATTGGGAGGGTAACTGGGAGAATGTGCCTGGTGAATGTGGTGAAGGTGAGTTTACAGACCGTTTTTTGGATACAGGCGAAGAGGACATGACTCTTGATCCTGTGTGCTTTGGAAGTTGTGAGAACTGTGTTGATGAGACTATCAATGTTACTTTTAATCTTGATATGAGTGATGTTGAGACTTCCTTGGATGGCGCCTTTTTGGCTGGCGGCGGAACCTTTGGAGTACCCGGTGATAATCCCATGAGCGATACTGATGGGGATGATGTGTGGACAGTAACGGTTACACTTCCTGCCAATCTGAGTACGGACTATACGTTCTTGAACGGTAACTGCGGCGACTGGAGCTGTAAGGAGAATATTGCCGGACAGGAATGTGCTGTTCCTCCGTATAGTGATCGGCACATTGATCTTGGAACCGAGGATGTAACAGTGAATGCTTGTTTTGCCGTTTGCGGTGATGGTACCTGTGATGAACTTGAACCCGTTCTTACATACGATGTAACATTTCAGCTCACGGATAGCCCTTGTGAGGGTAATCCCTGGGTCACAGGTTCAATGGATGGTTGGTCAGGATGGGGAGCTGAATTGACAGATGATGATGGAGATGGAACTTTTATCGGGTTATTTACTGGTCTAACTCCGGGAGTGTGGGAATACAAATACACTTGTGGCGGATGGGATAACGGTATTGAGGATGTTCCGGACGAGTGTGCCTATAACACAGAGTTTCACAACCGTGGGTTTGAACTCACAGACTCAGATCTCGTTTTAGACCCGCATCCATGGAGCGGATGTAGCGATCCTGGTGGTGTCCAGATCGATTTGCCAGTAGATTTCGAAGGTTCAACGGTAAATTATACCATGACGGATTTTGGAGGTAACGTATCCTCTTTGGTAACTGATCCATATGATTCTGGTAATATGGCTATTGAAGTCATTAAAACGAACCAGGCAGCAACATGGGCTGGCACTACCATTGGTACTCCTGCAGGTTTTGCAACAAATATTCCGCTATCTTTATCTAACTCAGTAATGACAGTTAGAGTTTGGTCTCCTCAAGCGGGTACGCCTATACGTTTGAAAGTCGAAGATTCAAATGATCCTACACACACTTGTGAAACAGAAACCAATACCACTGTTTCAGGTTGGCAGGTATTAGAATTTGATTTCCTAAACCAAGCGCCCGGTACAGAATTATTAAGCGTTGGGTTAGATTATGGCTGGATCTATAACATGGCATCTATCTTTTTCAATTTTGGAACGGAAGGTGCCGGAGAAACATATTATTTCGATGATGTACAAATGGAGGATGAACCTCCGGGCCCTGTACAGGTAACATTTCAGGTAGATATGACTCACAACCCTGAGATCCTTGAAGGGCATACTATTGCACTCCAGGGAGAGTTTGCTGGCTGGTGGCCCGGAATTGTAATGAATGATGATGATGGGGACAGCGTTTATACGGCCACGATTGAATTAGCTGCCGGTACCTACGAATACAAATTTGCAGGATATGAATGGTCCACAACAGAGTTTCCGGATTGGAGCTATACAGAAGAAAATGCGCCTTCCTGCCTTGTCCTGGACAATTGTACCGGCGAGAATGGTGAGTGCCAATTCATTAACAGGAGCGTTACAGTGGGTGCATCTGATGCTATCCTAAGTCCCGTGTGCTGGGCAAGCTGCCAGGTATGCGGTGGTGGTGGATTTTTGGTAAATGGTGACTTCGACGGCGATGATTCTGCCTGGACTCCCTGGATCGTTGGCGAACCAGTTGAGATCGACCTTTCTTACACAGATGATGGTCCAGCTGGCGGAAGCGGTGAAGCACTCAGAATAGTAGCCTCAGGCTGGGGAAATGGCGGTGTGTATCAGGCAGTAAGTCTGGAAGAGAACAATGTATATGAACTTTCAGGACTGTTCAAGGGGGTTGGCTGCGATCAAAATTGGTTGGAAATTTCCATTCTTGATTATGAACCCCAACAGGGTGTAGATGTTGGTAGCGCTGATGTCATCGTAAAACAGCATTTCTGGGACTGCGGAGCAACTGCTCCATGGGACTGGGATACGGATTTTGCTAACGCATGCGGTGGAAACCCGTCCATGATTGGCGCTCCTCCTGGTGTGTTCCAGGCTCCAGCGACCGGGATCTATTATCTTTTGATCAAGACAGGTGCTGGTGTTCTGTCTGATGTTATGTTTGATAACCTGAGCGTGGATATCTCTGATTATGTACCGCAGGAGGGTGTAAGCGTCACATTTAACCTGGATATGAGCAGTGTTCCTACCTCCGAACAAGGAGCTTATCTTGCTGGTGGCGGTACATTCGGAAATCCAGGAGATAATCCCATGAGCGATGAGGATGGGGATGATATCTGGACCATTACCGTACAACTGGATACAAACTTTGCAACGGATTATACATTTACCAATGGTAGTTGTTCAGACTGGGGCTGCAAGGAGGATATATCAGGACAGGACTGTGCAGTTCCACCCTATAATGACAGACATCTTGAGACAGGGCTGCAGAGTATGGTTATCAATGCGTGTTTTGCCTTTTGCGGAGACGGTTTTTGTTCAAATGTTGAAACAGACTGCAGTGATGGGATTGATAATGATGGAGACGGATATATAGATTGTGACGATTCCAACTGTGCAAATGATCTTGCATGTATAGACGATTTTGCTGGCTTAGTCAATCCTAGTTTTGAAGAAGATACTGACGAAAACGGTGTTCCGGATGGATGGGTTGTCGAAAACGGATCTGATTCAAGCCCCGCCACTGTCGGGAGCGGAGACGCACATACCGGTGATCAGTACCTAATCCTCAATGTTGGAGGATCAGGCTGGGCCGTTGGCTATCAGCAGAATATTCCTGTAAATGTAGGTGAAACCTGGACATTCAGTTCATGGATTAAGGACGTTACTCCTGGCGGAGCAGGTGGAGACTTTGCTGCCCTGAAGTTAGAGTTTTACGATGAGTACAATGCTTCACTAATACCTGGTGGTATTGAAACCATCCAGCAGGGAGTGACTGATGAGTGGAACTTGTTTTCAGCTACATATCCCCTGCCGGAAAATACAGTTAAAATGACTGTGGTCCTTGTTGCAACCCGATGGGATGGTGGCGGCGATGCAAACTATGGCTTTGATGATGCGGAATTTACTTGTGAGGGATGTGAAACTGGCAGTGTAACTGTAAATCACAATGAAGGCTGGAATATGATAGGACTGCCCCTGGAGGTTGAGAACAGTGCCTATGGGGATCTCTTTCCTACGTCCGTAACAGGCACACTTTATAGTTTTAGCGGAAGCTACACTCCGGAGTCAGAACTGACACCTGGAGCAGGCTATTGGCTGGTGTTTTCTGATGACGGCTCAGATGAATTATCAGGAGAAGCTATCAACTCATTGACTCTTGGACTGAGCCAGGGCTGGAATATGATATCCGGTATTACCTTGCCGGTCGAAATCAGTTCAGTTGATGATCCAGAAAATATTATTGTACCAGGCACCCTCTATGAGTTCAACGCAACCTATCAGAATTCATCAACCCTGATACCGGGGCAGGGATACTGGATAAATGCAAGTGCAGATGGCGACATCACTATTTCAAGCGGTAGTTCTGCAAAAACAAGGTCTTCATTTATTGACTGTACAGTAAAAGCCAACAAACTTAGTTTCAATGGCAATGACCTCTACTTTGGCGTATCTATACCGAAAGAAGATATGCTCAGCTATCAGCTTCCACCAAAACCACCTGCAGGTGCGTTTGATGTACGTTTTACTGAGAATATGAAAGTTGCTGAGAGTTCAGGCGCTATTGAAATAATGAATAATACTGATAAGCTTTCCATCTCTTACACGATCAATATTGATGCAGGAGAACACATGAGGTGGGTACTGACATCCAATGAAGGGAAAGAATACGAACTGAATGGTTCAGAAGAAATTACTGTGAGTGGAGATGTAACCGGATTTTCCTTGGGCAAGGTTCCTGAGATTCCGTTGACATACTCTGTTTCACAAAATTACCCGAATCCCTTCAATCCGGTAACATCGATCAGATATGAAATCCCGGTGGAAAATTTTGTAACCATTAGCGTTTACAACGTAATGGGACAGAAAATAGCGGATCTTGTACATGAATTACGCCCTGCCGGATATCATCATACCACATGGAACAGTACAAATATGCATGGTGATCCTGTTTCCAGTGGCGTGTACATATTCACAGTTGAAGCCGGGAACTTTCGAA
>Ga0209445_1000720_pt1 | contig 18335 bp, 13 predicted proteins | sample MarorgKNORR_S2LV_4_FD_188223 | JGI IMG/M metagenome (GOLD analysis project Ga0209445, IMG submission 188223) | Marine microbial communities from the Southern Atlantic Ocean, analyzing organic carbon cycling - NADW_A/KNORR_S2/LV (SPAdes) (version 2) | ecosystem: Environmental > Aquatic > Marine >... | reverse complement strand
CCATCTAAGAATTGACCCCGGTTTGATGTTTCACCGTAGCTGGGCATGAGCCACCCTGAATTGCGATTGCCGCTTTGGTGCGGAAAAATTGCGAAGGGAAGGGGAAAAAGGGGAATCCCTCCAATGTAAAAAATCAATGGACGGCTTACTACTTTATCATTGTGAATCATCTTCATTTTCTGTCCCCCAAAATGAAAGTGGGGAATATCCAAATCGCATGTGCTGTAAATGCTGTTTTTTACATAAAATGTGTCATCAGCCTGGTTTCTAATTTCATCCCCATGATAATAGCCATCCTTCGTTTTGGTTTTACCTTTGATGATTTTTCCACGCCGGGTGTTTAAATTGTATACCATTTCATCACCGGACATGGGTTCTTTTCCTGCTTCTTTCATTGTCGGGCGGGTTCCTTTTAAAGTTGTATCAACAGGACTTATGGGAAATGCCTTCAAAAGGTTGGTCTGCCAGTTTATATTCAGAAAACCTGCAGACAGGTTCATATCGGCATGTTGTATTTCAGCATTGGTATGCAAATTGGTTGTCTCATCCGGAATGTTGTACTCAATGTTGTCGGATTTATACACTATGGGAGCATCCATCTTTTTATTTGTTGGATCGGGAGTAAATGTACCCCGCCCTCCGCCTGCAATAAGTATTTGATGGAGATCCTTTTCCTGTAAGAGTATTGTCATTGTGTCTCCGGAAGCCTGATTTTTCCCCTGGTATACAGAATCTTCAAAAATATGATACAGTGTGGTCGCCATCCCTTCAACCCGAATTGAATCCAACCCACCATCTACAAAAAATCCTTTCAGTACTTTTCCAGTCATATCATCCTCGAAATGAATGGGGTTCCGTGATGTTGATTTATTTGTTGTATCTGAGGTTTGCCACCCTGACCTGACTGAAACAACATGAGCTTTTGAAGGGATGTACATGTATTCCAATTCTTCATCACTGTATTGCAGTTCAATTTTACTTCCGGATAATGTGCGCGTATCAGTTTCCACTTGGGGGTCCAAATATAGATGAGTAGTTTCTTTTTCCTGCGAATAGATTGCTTTGCCACATGTCGCTGTCCTCTCCTCCTCTTGAATTATAACGTGGCCAATCGCCTCGTAGGAAACAGCATCGCTTTCAGGGGCTTTTTCATAGTGCAGCAGATCCGCTGTTATGATTTGGTCTTTCTGTTTTAACCTTGCATTCCCCAGGGCCTCTCCCCTATTCAATTCTGTAAAATAGATAAGGGAATCAGAAATAAGATCATAGTCTTTATCCCAAATATGAGTAATTCCATATGTTTTTAGAATATCATTGGGCGAATCAAAGTGAAGTGAATCGCAAGTGAGGGTCAATTCCTCTTTTATAACCTTCGTTTTTCCAGTCATAGAGCCCTGTCCGGTTTTTTCCCTGTATTTGGCACGGTCACAGGTAATAACCATATTCCTCTTGGTGAATTTAACGTTCCCAGTAAGAATCTGAATTGCTTGACCCTTTACAGTGATGTTTTCCAGCATATCGGCATGGTTCAGCCGGAGACGGTCATCTGCAAGAATACAAAGAGGTAAAAATATGCAGATATATCTAAACAAATTCATCAGTCTTTATACCGATCAGGCCAAAAGTGTTTTAATCGTTCTGAAATAAATTTTTCATATCCCTGTTCCGTAGGATGGTAAAATAATTTTTCAGCCCCATCTGGAAAATAATTCACATCCACAAAATGTTCCGGATGAGTGTGTGGATATTCATAGTCTTTTCCATAATCCAGTGCTTTCATAAGTCCTGTTGGGGCATTACGTAAATGCAGGGGAACACCAGGAGTTCCTTCTTCTTTTATTTGTTCCAAAGCAGTTTGTATTGCCCTGTAGGACGCATTGGATTTGGGTGCTCCGGAGAGATATGTTGTGACTTGCGCCAAGATAATAGCAGCCTCTGGCATACCGATCATGTGAACAGCCTGGAAACCAGAAACCGCTAAAGTCAGGCCCTGTGGATCAGCATTGCTGATATCCTCGGATGCTAAGATCACAAGTCTTCTTGCAATAAATTCCGGTTTTTCTCCCCCTTCGATCATAATTGCCAACCAATAGATTGCCGCATCTGGATCACTTCCGCGAACCGATTTGATAAAGGCACTTATAGTGTCATAATGATAATCCCCGGTTTTGTCATAAAGCTGAGATCGTCTCTGGAGTGCCTCGGAAAGAATTTTTTCTGTTATGGTTCCTTTCCCAGAAATGAGATGCATGGAAACCTCCAGGGTATTCAGCATTTTTCGGGCATCCCCTCCTGCTGACTGAATCAATTGTTTCCGTATTTTTTGAGATAAATCAATTTGGTTTTTCTGTAAGATTATATCTGTACTAAAAGCATAATCCAAAATTGTATCAAGGGCAGTGCTTGAAAGCGGATTGAGTGCCAGAACCTTACAGCGGGATAAAAGAGGACTTATAATTTCAAATGATGGGTTTTCAGTTGTAGCACCAATAAGAATAACGGTTCCATCTTCCACCGCATTTAACAATGAATCCTGCTGTGATTTGCTGAAACGATGAATTTCGTCAATGAAAAGAAGGGTTAATTTCCCCAAATCCTTATTCTTTTCCCCTTGACGGATTACCTTTCGCAAATCCTTAACTCCGCTGGAAACGGCGGAAAGTTTATGTATGTCTGCTCCCGCGGTTTTAGCGATTATTCGGGCTAAGGTAGTTTTCCCGGAACCGGGTGGACCCCAAAATATCATGGAAAAAGGATGTTCATTTTCCATTACCATAGAAAGGATTTTTTCTGTTCCAATCAGATGTTCCTGCCCAACGAATTGATTGATATTCCCGGGACGAATCCTTTCCGCAAGAGGTGGGAGATGCTGATAAAACATGGATTGAGTCTCAGACATGTCGAACCAATTTATTTTTTCTCATCGTGAAAACAAAGAACAGAAAATTATTTTTTCAAAATGAAAAATAATGAAGTTTATCAAAAAAAATCTCCATAATTTTATTGTTATTATTTTGTGATTGCCACTGTAGCTCAGCTGGTAGAGCAGTTCATTCGTAATGAACGGGTCAGGGGTTCGAGTCCCTTCAGTGGCTCATAAAGAATAAAAGGGGAAATAATATATCGAAAAAAATCCCTTTGCAGATTATCCCACAATTTCAAGTGGAAGGAGCTCCAATTTTTTAGTAAGATGACAGTTGAATATTCTGAGATTCTCACTTATGGTGCTCTTTGTTATCCATTTTAATTCCGTTCCCTAGCGATTTTATTTTCTACTATAATAAATACAACTCCGAATAAATTTGAAAAAGATGTGGTGTCGATTGATTCTATTATTGATGCACTCTATGATGTTATTTCAGATAAGAGAGGACAATCCCGTGATTGGGAACGGTTTAAATATCTTTTTCACCACACTGGTAAATTAATGTCTGCGGATAAAGCTAAAGATGGTAAAATAGAAACACGTCCCATGATACCGGTAGATTTCATTAAATGGGCAGAACCATTTCTGCTAGACAAAGGATTTTTCGAGCGTGAAATTAGCCGAAAGATTGAAAAATACAGGTACATCGCTCACGTGTTTTCAACATATGATAGCAAACGGTCTAAAAGTGACGAAGAACCATTTGCTCGAGGTATAAATAGTATTCAATTACTTTACGATGAAAAAAGATGGTGGATTATCAGTATTTATTATAATCAAGAAACAAAGGAATATCCTATTCCGAGAAAATACCTGGTAAATAAACACAAATAAAAGCCCTCCCAGCGGCAGGGAGAATCCCCATCTCCTTTATTATAGTTGTGTCTTCCAGTATCAGGATTGTATCTGCAGGACATAAAGCCTATGCCTCCGAAAAAGGCAAAGGGACAACCAAAAAAATGAATAAACTGGTAATTTTGAGTTTTAAAATAGTCTTAATGATATTTTCCTTGAATTCTATATCAAAACCATTCAATTTTACCCTGACACCAATGGACAAACATACTCCATTTATAATTGTTCTCTATCTTCTTTTGGTATGCTCTGTCTTTGGGAATGGTTTCTCTTTCTATATTCTTCATACAAATAACACCAATGGTAAGCTTGAAAATTGTTACTGTCCTGATCTGCCTCTTGGATCGTTGGAAAAGCGGGCCGTTTTTGTTCAATCGTTTCTAAAAGAACATCCCAATACAATAGTAGTAGATACCGGGGATTTTTTTTCGCCCGTCCATAAGCCCCTGAAAGACAGCCTCGTCACAGAAGCATACAGTTTTATTCCATATGATGCAATTCTTCCCGGGGATCAGGAACTCACTCGCGGGCAGGAATCAATGGACGGAATTCTACACCGGATTGGGGCTGATTTAGTTGTATCAAATCTTCAATCGCCATTGATTCAAGGGTCCATGACATTAAAGATTGTGGAAAGAGGCAGTCTAAAAGTAGGTATCCTGGGGATCCTGGGAAATCGGTCATTCAAATATTATCCAAAGGAAATCAGCAACGCTATTACACTCCATGATCCTGTCACAGCAGTAAAAAATATTTTAAAGAAAATTCGTGAGAAAGTGGATGTCGTCTTAGTGCTTTCACACCAGGGCTTTGACCAGGATGTGTCTTTGGCACAACAATTGAAAGAAATAGATATCATCATTGGAGCGCACAGCCAGACAGTTGTCCATGACCCAAAGGAGGAAAACGGTGTCCTCATTACCCAAGCTGGGAAGGATGGGCATTACGTGGGAGTGATAAAAATACAAATGGAAAAACAAAAGAAAATAGTATCTAAAACTGGGTATCTGGAAGAAATGACCCTGGGGATGACTGACCATCCAAAAATTATGGAACTCATCCAGGAATATGAAGAAAAATCAGGTTTTGTTAATCGTGCAAAATTGAAACACAAGGAAAAATAATGGAAACAATTATTGATCAATTGACAGGGAATCCCGTTTATCTTTCCGTAGCTGTGGTATTGGCTTTGATCATTTTATTTGGAGTGATCAAGAAACTCATAAAATTGGTTATCATTGGAGCGGCAATATTTGTACTCTATATCGCCTATATGGTTTGGACGGGAAAAGAGATTCCGAAATCCCTCCATGATGTGCAGCAAACAATCCAGGATACAGTTGAAAAAGGAAAGGAGAAAGGCGGACAAATACTTGAAAAGAAAGTCGGGGAAAAAATAGACCAGGTGTTTAATAAAGAGTAAAACCCTTTCTCAATCAATTATTGTCATACGTGATGTTGCCGGGTTTTAAATAAGTTGAGATAGCAAAGAACGGATGACAATATCATCAGCAGCTTCAAAGAAAAAATCCTTTACGGCCACACCAAACGTTATTGCTATAATGATGAGTATGATGATAATAACGACCATCACAACCATCATCGTTCCATAGAGAAACATGTAAGACCGCAACTGATCCAATGCCTCTGAAAAACTGGCTGATTCTTCATGGAGGACACAATAGTTAAGATTCCCCGAAACAGAAGTCAATCGTGTGCCAATAAGTATTAAAAAAATACCTATAATAACTGTGGGTATTGAAAATATAAAAATGGTTAAACAGTAAATGAATCCGAAAGCTATATTAATTAATCCTACAAATTTGCTCCAACGGGCCAGCTTTAAAAGGACATCTTTCCCATGATAGTCCAGTTCATAGTTCAGCTTGGGCGTGTTTTCCGAAATATCATTCATTATTTTCTCAGGTTTAGGATTAAGTGGATTCTTTTTCAGTTTTTCTCATTTCTTCAATTAGAGAGGTTTTTCCATTAATAATACAAAACTCTCCTTTGAAATTTATTTCAGGGGATAAGCAGGACACAAGAATCCTCTGTATTTTCATTAATGGTTAAACATATATAAAATAACGAAAGCAATTACGAGGACAACCAGTGCAAGGATCCGAATGAACAAACTGGAATAAGCAGATGAAAAATCAGTTGGGGTTGTTTGAGAATCCTCATACATGTACTTTTTACGGTTGAATGCGATGAGTTTCAGGCTGAAAACAAGCAGCCCGAACATAAAAAAAATGGATCCAATCATAACCAGGGGATTCATGCTGAAAAGTACAAGGGATTCCCATAAGTCTGCAAGTAAAGGAGAAGGCTATGTTTCAATCAGACCTGCTAAAAAATAAAACCATTCTTATTACGGGAGGAGGGACAGGACTTGGGAAATCAATGGCCACCAGGTTTGGCGAACTGGGCGCTAATTTGATTATTACAAGCAGGCGACAGAATGTATTAGATGATGCTGCTGAAGAACTCCGTAAAACAGGTGCTGATGTATTACCACATAGTTGTGATGTACGAGATCCATTAGCAATCACTGAACTTTTAGAAAAAGCAAAAAGTAAATTTAAAAGTATCGACTGTCTCCTCAATAATGCAGCTGGAAATTTCATTTCTCCCACAGAAAATCTTTCAGAAAACGCATTTAAGGTTGTTGTAGATATCGTTCTATTAGGAACATTCAATATGACACTTGCTGTTGGGAAAGAAATGATCAATCAGAACAATGGGACAATTCTGAATATTGTGACGACATATGCCTGGACAGGTAGCGGATATGTAGTTCCTTCCGCTGCTGCCAAAGCCGGCGTGCTTGCTATAACTCGATCTCTGGCGGTTGAATGGGCTAAATATGGAATCCGGACAAATGCCATAGCGCCGGGACCATTCCCCACAAAAGGTGCCTGGAAACGCCTTGCTCCTCCAGGACTTGGGATTGAACGTAAATTAAAAAATCGTATTCCTTTAAAACGATTTGGACAGCATGAAGAATTAGCTAATTTGGCATCGTATCTGCTCAGTGATGGTTCCGGTTATATAAATGGAGAGGTAGTCACAATTGATGGTGGAGAATGGCTAAAAGGTGCCGGGCAGTTTAACGAGTTGGACCGTCTTCCAAAAACGGCCTGGAAAATCATGGAAAAACTTCGGAAAAAATCAAAGAAAAAGTAATTATTAACAATCACCTGAACATTTTTTAATCTTCCGTCGTTGATTTTAAAGGGGGAAAAGATCACGAAAATATCCTGAGCATTCAAAAATAAATTGTTGCCTTGAATATTAATCTTGTAATAGTCTGTCCCTTGTAAAATTGATTTATTTGTTCACTTTTTTTCTTTAAAATTTAAAGTCTGCAGGGGCAATTTTCCCTCCATACCCCCAATGCTCCTGTGGGCTTTCTGTTTCTACATTAAAATCGAGTATATTGTTTTTTGGATAACAATTAGATATCTTTCTAAAATAATTTCCCAATCCAAATTTTTAGGTATCCACTAAATAGTTTGTACAGAACAATTGTGTAGGGAATCGTCACAGAAAAAAAGGCAATGGGGCTGACTCGCATTTTCTTTGCAAAGGGATTATCCTCTTGTTGTTTCGTGTACCATTTTCTTACCTGTTGTAAAGTGAGATGTGCCAACAATCCTCCCAAAATGAACAGTAAGAAGATAATCAGGTGATCAAAACTTGAAAGAGAATTCAGCCACTGCGCAAACTTCATTGACCATTTTCCATGAGAAGTGCTGCCCCAAATACGCCTGCTGAATCTCCAAGTTGATTCTTCAAAATGGGGGTTAAAACGTGATCGCTTAATACTTTACTATACACGGCATCTTTTCCTTCAGAATAAAGCATATCGACTCTTGAAAGACCACCGCCCAGCACAATGCAATCAGGATCAATTATATCGATTATATTACTTAAAGCACGTCCATAGTTGAGGATAAATTTATCTTTCCATTCAGGGTGTGACTTATATAAACCATTATCCATAATATCAGTTACGGTATGATTCTCTCCTGTTAATTCATACCATTCCTTTTCTAAAGCAGTACCGCTGATGTATGATTCTGTACACCCTTTATTTCCACAATAACAATCCCTTCCATCGGGATATAAAACGTGGTGGCCCCATTCACCGGCAATATGATTTGGGCCCCGATGGATGTTACTATTGATGATTATTCCACCCCCAACACCTGTGCCCATAATAACACCAAATACCACACCATAACCTTTAGCCGCTCCAAAAATTGCCTCAGCAAGGGCGAAACAGTTTGCATCGTTTTCCATTGCTACAGGAAGATCAAATTCTTTTTCCAAATCTTTTTGTAGGGGTTTACCAATAAGACAAATTGTGTTGCTGTTTTTCATTATTCCTTTAGAAGGGTCCACTGCACCTGGAGTGCAAATACCAATCTGTTTAACGCCAGTTGATTTCTCTAATAATTGATGGCCCAAACCGGCTATTCTTTTTATTATGGCCTCGTAGCCATCTTCTCGATTTGTTGGAATCCTTTTTCGATCAATTGTATTATAATCCTCATCCAGTACAATCCCTTCAATTTTTGTTCCGCCAAGATCAATACCTATCTTATTCATCAAGAACCTCTTTTAATATTGTTTTAAATTCTGATAAAATCATAGACGTTGCACCCCAAACCTTTTGCCTGTTTAACTGAAAATAAGGAACATCAAACACGTGGCCCCGAATAGTCCGTTCTTCACACTGGCAGGAATTTTCATCCGCAAGTGATAAGACCGAAGCCGAGAACAAAGACTCAACTTCTGTTGGATCTGGAGATGTCTCTGGTTCATCATCCATCCACCCCACAAAAGGATGGATCAAAAACCCTGTAACGGGCACAAAGAGGGGTGTCAATTCACCAATAAATTGAATATGTTTTGTTCGAACTCCAATTTCCTCATTCGTTTCTCTCAGGGCTGCTCCCCACAACTGTTCCCCTTTTTCCCAAGCGCCTCCCGGCAAGGAAATCTCTCCCTTGTGGTACTGAACCACACTGGTCCGTTTTGTGAGAAAAAATCGAATGTCCTGTATTACGGGGAAAAGGAGGATTAACACTGCAGCTGGACTGGCACATTCACTATTCGAGGAATATTTGATGGGGTTTCTAGGTTTCGCCAGCATTATTTTCTGCGAAGATTTTCCCGGTAATTTCTTTAATAAATGCTGTGCTAATTTTATTTTCAATGTGTGAATATCCAAAACAAATCAGTAATTATACTCATGATAACCTACAAATTTACGGGAAAATAAGTGATTGTAAAACCCTTGGAATATATGCTTGTCTTTTAAAATAATCTGGTTGATGTTTCTATTTGAATCATGGGGATAAAACACATTATTTGGGATTGGAACGGAACGTTGTTAGACGATCTCTGGTTATCTATCAAGGCAATTAATATCGTTTTAAAACGGTACTCTCTCCCCGAAATAACTGAAGAAAAGTATCTTGATATCTTTACTTTTCCTGTAGTGGACTACTATGAACTTCTTGGATTTGATTTTAATAAACATCCCTTCGAAGTTGTTGGAACAGACTTTATTGAAGAATATACCAGGTTCCAGAAAAAGCCGCAGCTTCATCATGGTGCCAGGGAGCTGATGAGTAAAATTTCCACCAGAGGCATAACACAGTCTTTACTATCCGCGGCAAGAAAAAAAATGTTAGACACGTTGATGAATCACCATAATCTTCTTGACTATTTTACCAACGTCATTGGACAAAATGACCATTACGCCTATGGAAAAACTGAAGCAGGAAGAGAGTGGGTCAATGAACTGCATTACAATGCACCTGAAGTCCTGTTTGTGGGAGACACCATTCATGACCTGGATGTTGCGAATGAAATTGGAGCAGACTGCGTATTGCTTTCTCACGGTCATACCAGCCTTAAAAGACTCAAAAAAACGGGAGCTTTAGTTTTTACCAATTTTGACTCTTTACAGAAATGGTTGATAAAAAAGCTTGATTTTAGTTGAAAACTTTAACAATATCCTTTTTGAGAACTACTTATGAATAATCCAGCCCTCACCCTCGCCTTTGCCATGGCTTTCGGAATGATAGCCCAGGTGTTGGCACGTCATCTTCGTATCCCGGGAATTGTTTTGTTGCTAGGGACAGGTCTTTTGTTAGGTCCGGATGCTTTAGGAATTGTACATCCCTCCAGCCTGGGTAATGCTCTGCCCTTTATTGTCGGCTTTGCCGTTGCTGTTATCCTTTTTGAAGGCGGGATGAACCTTCGCATAAACAGAATTCGACGTGAAGGAAAAACCATACGGCAGCTCATCACAACAGGTGCCCTGGTTACTGCGTTGGGAGGCACAGTTACTGCACAATTGGTGAAACCTGTTGAAAACGATACTCTGAATTATACGAACGTTTATTTTGAGTGGGAACAGATTCCCAGCGCTAAGTCCTACCAAATTCAAGTAGCTGAAAACGATTCAGTTGGATTTCAAGATCCTCTGATTGAACAGATAGATTCTACTTTATTATTAATAATTAAAGATGGGATGCCGAATTTGAAGAATGGTCTTCAGTGGAATAGGACTTACCAATGGAGGATCAGGGGAATCAATGATAATGATAGCTATGGACCTTGGAGTGAAAGTTGGAGTTTTTATATTCTGCCATTACATCCAGAACTATCTTCTTTCAATGTAGAAATATATGATTTATCAAGTGTTCAACCTGGAATTACCATCATGGATAAACTTGGGTCAGGATTAATTTATGCTGTAAATATCCATGGTGATCCGGTATGGTTTGTGGATAGTAATGTGGAATGGAACAACGGTATGAGCTACAAAATTCAATTTACATATTTTCTAGAAAACGGGAATTTTATCGGCCTTGCTGATGGCAGGGAAAATAATAAACCTGGGAGAGTATTTGAGATGACGATTGATAATGATCTTTCCTGGCAGGGTCCAGAAGACCTGGAAGGGATTGGAGTACATCATGATGTATTTCCCATGCCGAACGGGAACATCATTGCACTCACTTCTCAAGACACGTTACTTCCCGTTCCTGTTGAAATTGAACTGCCAGAAACATATAGCGGTATTGATACTCTACCCTGGCAGGGTGATCGAATAGTGGAGTGGAACAGGGATGGTGTTGAAGTGTGGAGTTGGAGTGTTTTCGATCATTTTAATTTCATGGATTGGAATCCCAATCTATATCAGGATTTACTATTTTCCCACCCCATTCCTGCAGATTTCCATTATGAATGGACACACAGCAATACGGTCTGGTATGATCCAATTGATAATGCAGTGTACCTCTCTGTACGGAATATGTCGCGAATTACAAAAATTGACTATGATACCGGTGGTATTATCTGGAATATGGGTTCGGAAATGCCAAGCGGAGACATAACAGTCGGTACGGACCTTGGGTTTGCTGGGCAACATTCTGTAAAGATACTTGACAATCGTAATTTAATGATGTACGATAATTACAATGATTCTTTATCTTTTTCGCGGGGTTTAGAAGTCTCTTTTTCTGGACCCGATTCTCTCCCAGATACAGAACTTGTGTGGGAATATAAACTCCCACAAGATATCAGCAGTGGATTGATGAGTGATTGCGACCGCCTATCTAATGGAAATTCATTGTTGACTTCTACAACCAGCAATCAGATCCTGGAAGTATCACCGGATTCTGTAAAAGTATGGGAACTGCTTCCATTCCAGGAGGGATCCACGTTTCGTTCAGAACGCATCCCCGGCCTTTATCCTCAGGCATTCAGTGTAATCAGGCCGGATTTTATTGATGAAGAATCCGGACCAGCAATTTATCTGCCAACCGGGGAGGCAACACTGGAATATGAGATCCATAATGAAGGGTGGATAAATGAAACCTATGAGTACAGCATCAACGATAACTTAGGCTGGTTCTCCGAAACCGGGACAATTGAAATATCTTCCGGTGTATACACAATAATACCAATGAGTGGAGTTATCTTTGACTCTGGAATAATTGATACCCTGATATTCACGGTAATACCTCAACATGCTCCTCTTCGGTATAAGGTTGATACGCTTTTTGTAGACAGCCAATTATCTAACGCTGTTGGTAATGTTTTCCCCCGGAAATTCGAATTATATCCAGCGTATCCAAATCCTTTCAATCCAACCGCCACCATTCGTTTTTTCATTGAGTCTATGCATGCATCGACCTTAAATGTCTATGATACCAACGGTCGTTTGATTACAACCCTGATCGATGAAGTCCTTATTCCCGGCCAACATACTATCCAATGGGATGCGTCCCCCTTAACCAGCGGTGTTTATTTTATCCGCCTTGAATCAGGATCCTTTTCTCAATCACAAAAACTAATCTTATTAAAATGAAATTTAATCTTATACCATTATTACTTTGGTTCAATTTCTTATCTGCTCAATGGGAAACCATTAGCTTGCCAAACAGTGAACAGATTGATAAGATTATTGCTGATCATAACATTTTGTACGTTGGAACAGTTCTTGCCAAGGTCTACCAGTCGGTCGACTATGGAGAAAGCTGGACACAACTTGGAGGGGATATCGATGAGATATCGTATGCAACCGATGTACTTCATAAAAAAGAAAATGTCCTTTTTTTCAGCCACAATATTGGCAGTGAAGATTATAATTTTCGATCTTTTTATAATGGTGAAGATTGGGAAGCCTGGGAACCTCTGCCTTATCAAACATCATCCTTTACACAAATGAAATCAAATGCTGATTATCTATTTACAATTATTTCTGGTGGAATCGCTTACTCAGATAATCACGGTGATACTTGGACGCTCATGTCCCAGCCCCCTCTTGAAGGATACATAAATATTCCGTTTGTTGATGATAATTATCTCTACGTGAGCCACGGGTGTACTCTTTACCGAACAAATTCCATGGGTGAATATTGGGAAGATGTGACTGGTGTCTTGGATGATATTGGCCCTCCTGAACCTTACGGCTGCACTTCAATCCAGGCCATGGAAATGGTCGAAGACAAATTGATCATCAGTATGTACTGGTACGGAGGGGTGGGGAGATTATTTTATTCAGAGAATTATGGAGATGCCTGGGAATGGATTGATACGTTTCCTTCCCAGTCCGGAAGCGGTATGGGAGACAATAATTTAAACGCACTGGAAGCCATATCAGACTACCTGTTTGCCGGCACAGCTACATCCCAGGACGGTTTATTCTATACCAATGACTATGAAAACTGGACCGAGTACAGCGGTGGACTGGAATCATACAGTCTATCCTTCGCAAATATCACCTCAACAAATGAATTTTTATTCAAAACTGGTGGTACCGTAAATGTGTATCGGGCACCCATTCCTGATGAGATTAATAGTGAAATAACAATCGTTGTCGATCATCTCTCCGGCTGGAACATGGTCGGTCTACCACTGAATGTTGATAACACACATTACCTGTCCCTTTTTCCCAATGCTATTGAAGGAACTCTCTTCAGTTTTAATAATAATTATCTCCAAACAGAGATTTTAGAAATTGGTTTCGGTTACTGGCTTCGTTTTTCATCAAACTCTAACGTGGAAATTTCAGGAAATCTAAATAACGAAATTGTCATTGATCTCACTCAGGGATGGAACCTAATCAGTGGTTTACACAATTCAGTTCAAATTGATGAGATTGTTGATCCGGATAATATTATTCTTGCAGGAACATTCTATGGATTTCTTAATGGAGGGTATGAAGAAACTGAGGAATTGATTCCGGGAAAAGGATATTGGGTACGAAGCTCATCCACGGGAAACATTATTATTACAAATCAACGATAATAATCACGCTGTATTCCTAAGGAATCCATATTTCTTCTTTTGAAAATTTTGGCAGGATTAAGCGTTGATTATCCCGTTTCCACCAATTTCCGCTCTCGCTTCTTTCTGTAATTGAAGTGAAATGATAATCATAAAGCCATACTCTCAAATATTTTGGAGCGGGTCCAATTTTATCATTTTTTAATAAGGACAAGACTTCTTTTTCATTTTCAAATATTTGATTTAGAAAGAGATAAAACCATCTATACCTTTTTGAAATTGGAACCTGCCTCATCAATGAGAAATGTTCTTCCTGGCTTATAGGATCCCGGCCATAGGTTTTCTTAAAATATTCAGCGACACGTTCATAAAACAGCGCTGAAAACCACATCTGCCAATCCAGCCGGGGTTGGTGTGGTTGGACAAATTTTGGTTTTTTACTTATATCTCCTGCTTTCCATTTAAAATCAATTTCCTTCCATTCATTTCCATCATCGCTGGTTTCTATTATGAGCTCCGGACGGCGCACTGTCATTACAGAAAAAAGACCATAATTATTGATAATATGAAACGGTCGAATGGTATTTAATAATTTTTGAATCGAAACATAAGGACTAAAATTTGGATAATATCTCATAGCAGTATTTGAAGCACTCAGGAGGAAGACCAAACTTACGAAAGCAATAATTACACTTTTTTTCCAACGGATATTTGCAGATTTTAAGAAGTATTTCCTCTGATATTTAAAAACTCTAAAAGGCACTATTCTTTTTATAATTCCGTCGTCTAGGAGAAGTACACAAAGAACTATTGTAAGCAAATTGAAATAGGTGTAATTACCGGTACTGGCTATCAAAACCATAAAAAGTGAAATTGAACCAAAAGCAGCATACCTCAATCTTCTTGGACCAAAAATGAAAAATGGCGCAACCAGTTCAATCCCAAACATAGCGCCTGTTGAAATACGTTGAACCCACATTGGAAGTTGATGTGCATACCAGGCGGTCCATGTGGCAAGAGGCTGGGTTTCGTAATGATACGAAAGAGCGGTAAGATCCCACCAGGTTGAATCCCCGCTGGCAAGTTTTGTGATACCTGAAAAAAACATGAGCCGGAATAACAGCCAGCGCAAAAGAAACAGCATTCCTCCAGAGCTTGGGACAGGAGTTTTCAACCGATAAAACCAAACACCGGGACTGAAGAAAATGGAAAGAAATCCGCACTCTAGAAGAAGAATATCCCATTGAAAACTCAGAAACCTCTGCCCCGCTGCTACAACTGAAAGGTATAAAATCCACAAAAAAACCAGGGAAATCCTTGGCATCATTCCAATAAAAAGTGTCAAAGAAAATACCAAACCCATTCCGCAGATAAGTCCCAGTCCTGAATACCCTGGTAGAAAGAGTTGTAACGAAGGAACATTAAAAAACGCTGAACTACCTAATTGATGAGCAACACTTTGAAAAAAGTCATTCGCAGGCAAAATACCATTTTGACCTACTAATCCTTCTGCTTGAATCCAGAATGATAGAAAAGCAATAAAATATACTATTGCAATCAGTTTTAAGAATATCCACCTGGATAAATGGTAGGTAGGTTTTTCCAAATTCTTACCCCAAAAGATGTAAGTCATAAAAGAAGAAATACGGCGATTGTTTGCGATAAATCTGTATCCAATTTCTGTACAGTTTTTAAAAATGGACATCCGGTTATATAGCCAGAAAAGAAATTGATAAACCGATGCATCAGCTAATGACTTAAATACGGCGCTTGCTCCAGAAAATACTTCTTTTTTTGTAGTAATATAATGAAGGGACTTTTCGAAATCTTCCGAAGTGAGCGGATGAAATTTACTTCCGGCATTTTTGTACGGTATATATTTAACTTTGTCCCGCGTAAGTGATTTCCACCGCTGAATCCATAATGTACAAAACCGGCAGTCACCATCATAAATCATGACAGGTTCGGAAATAGAGTTTGTAACTACTTTCTTCAATTATTTACCCTTTGTTAACCCTGAAGAAATTACTAATATTCTGATTCTTAATTTGTGAATTCCAAAAGAATCGAACTTTTTACCTAAAATGAAACAATATTTTAAACATAAAATTATCATGGCTATCATTGTTACCGGAATTATTTCTATACTTTTCTTTTCTTGTTGGCAGCCAAAGGAATTCTACTCCTTACTCTCAGAACAAACTCAAAAAGCGGAAGACTATAATGTTATGATTTATCGAGATACGTGGGGTGTCCCTCATATTTTCGGTCAATCAGATGAAGATGCCGCCTTTGGCCTTGCTTATGCCAACGCAGAAGACGATTTCAAAAACATTCAAGATCTCATCATTACCCTGAAACAAAAATCAGGATTGATCCATGGGAAAAGTGGTGCAATCACTGATTTCTTAATAAACTGGCTTCGAATTTATAAAACCGTCGATCAATATTATGAATCCCAACTCAGCGAAAAAGTCCGGAGAATTTTAGAAGCGTATGCCACTGGAATTAACTATTACGCTCATATCCACAATGATGAAATATTAGCAGATGTATTTCCTGTACAGGGGAAAGATATCGTGGCTGGTTTTGTTTTTCGCACACCTATGTTTTTCGGATTGGACAGGGTTTTGGAATCCTTGTTTAATTTAACTGAAAAACCAAAATTATCTTCCCATTTACCTGCGAACAATACATCCAGACACATCGGTTCAAACGGATTTGCAGTTTCACCCAAAAGGACAGCAAATAAGGAAACGTTTTTAGCCATTAATTCGCATCAACCATGGGACGGTCCCATTGCCTGGTATGAAGCTCATATACACAGTGAGGAAGGTTGGAACATGTCCGGAGGTCTATTCCCGGGATCGCCGATAATATTCGTGGGACACAATGACAGCCTCGGTTGGGTCCATACTGTAAATGCCCCAGACTTAATTGACACCTATATTTTGGAAATGCATCCAGATAATTCACTTTTATATCGCTTTGATGGCCAATGGCTGGAGTTGGAAAAAGAAATAGTATCAATAAAGATTAAAATATTTGGACTATTTAACTGGACGATTAAAAGAGAAGCTTTGTGGTCTGTTCATGGTCCTGTGCTTCAATTCGAACATGGAACTTATGCTATACGATATGCCGGATTGGGCGATATTCGACAAGTGGAACAATGGTACCGGATGAATAAAGCCCAGAATTTTAAAGACTGGAAATCCGCAATGCACATGAGAAGTATTCCCTCTTTCAATTCGGTATTCGCTGATTATACAGGCAATATTTTCTATCTTTATAACGGAAATATTCCTGTCCGAAAATCCGGATTTGATTGGAAAAACTATTTACCCGGATGGACTTCTGAAACACTTTGGGATGAAATTATTCCGTTTTCAAAATTACCAATGGTACAAAATCCAGCTAGCGGTTTATTGTATAGCACAAATCAGTCACCCCTTTACGTTTCAGAAGATTCCGACAATTTAAAGTTGGAGAGTTTGCCAAAACATGGAGGTATTGAATTAACCCAGAATAACCGCAGTTTAAGATTATCTGAATTATTTTCTCCAAAAACAAACCTTACTTTTAAAGAATTCGAAGAAATTAAATACGATATGTACTATTCCAAACAATCAGTCGTAGCTAAATATGTTGAAGCTATCATTCATGCAATAGATGAAGAAGATTCAGTATTACAAACATCAAAAGCAATTCTAAAAAAATGGAATTTGAGTACGCATCCGGAAAACACCGAAGCCGCTTTAGGAATGTTGACCTTAACCCCCTTCCTCAAATGGACGTATCAGAAAATAGACGAACCATTGCTCATTGAATATGTTCGAACTGCTTCAAAACAATTGATGGATATATATAAAACATTGACACCCCCATACGGAAAAGTCCACCGATTGATAAGGGGCAAACAGGATTTAGAAATTGGCGGAGGACCAGATATTCTTCACGCTGTGTACGCTACGAATTATGCTCCTGGTAAAATGAGGGGCTTTTCAGGGGACGGGCTTGTATACTTAGTGAAATGGGATTCCACAGGAAAAGTTTATTCTCAAGGCATTCATCAATATGGAAGTGCAACATCAAGACCTGATTCACCTCATTATTCAGATCAATCTGCTTTATTTGCAAGAAGGAAAATGAAACCCGTTTGGAGAACAAAAACAGAGATCCTTCAAAACCTAGAAAGCTCATATAAACCGGGAGAAGAAATTAAAAATTAATCAATGAAATTTGAATTTCTGTTATTCCAAAAATAATTTTACACATAAAGTTTCTGACAATGATTGCAAATGTGAGTTCCCCTTTGCCCTACTCGAATTTTTTGAATCTTCTCTCCGCAGTTCAGACAAGGCTGGCCCTGCTTCCCAAAAACATTTAACTTCTCTTTAAACTCACCTGTTCGATTATTTCCGAAAGAAAAATTGATAAACGTAGTGCCATTATAAGAAATTGCATCCTGGAGAATAGACCGGATGCTTTTGTGCAAATTAGGAATACTTTGTTCAGGAATTTTATTCGAAATACTTTGAGGATGTATCCTGGCCTTCCATAAAATTTCATCAATGTAAATATTACCTAATCCTGCGATATAAGATTGATCAAGAAATAACGGTTTCATCATCCTTTTCCGCTGTCCTAAAGATTGAGTCAGCCAGCTCAGATTAAACTCTTTTGAAAGAGGTTCAATCCCAAGTTTTTCTTCCAGCCATTCCAATGTTCTGCTAAA
>Ga0209445_1000715_pt1 | contig 18427 bp, 16 predicted proteins | sample MarorgKNORR_S2LV_4_FD_188223 | JGI IMG/M metagenome (GOLD analysis project Ga0209445, IMG submission 188223) | Marine microbial communities from the Southern Atlantic Ocean, analyzing organic carbon cycling - NADW_A/KNORR_S2/LV (SPAdes) (version 2) | ecosystem: Environmental > Aquatic > Marine >... | reverse complement strand
TAAGCATTGTCGGGTGCGAATTGAGTCATCTAAAGGGCTGGTGTACCGGCGAGGTCATCGCCAAGGCGCATGGCGTCTTGTAGAGAACCAAGCCGTCGAACCCAAGGTGTCAAGTCGTTGAGGGCAGGGGGCATATTGGCGGCGGCTATGCGTGCAGCGCTTTCATCCGAGTAAATACCAAGCAGTAATACGAAAAATAGTTGGTCGCCGTAGGCAATCCGCGTAGCGGATAGGCCCGGAATGTTCTTATCGCGTACGAATTTTTCTAGGGCCTCCTTGTTGGAGACAGCAAACAACTGCACAACAAAATAGTCGGGTGGTAGGTCGATGAGATTCACCGCATGGCCCGGTTTAAGTGCGAGGCGTCGGTAAAGTGGCGGTCCGATGTTAAGGTTGGGAGAGCGGGTACCTACGGTGTCACTGCTATCTACCACTTCCGGTATGTGCGTTTTTGGCAGTGTCCGATCTGGCTTAGGTGGCAGGGATCCCGATGGCCGTTTCTTTGTGCCATCTGGAATGTAGTCTTTGACGCACTCCCAGGTCTGATTTTCGACCCCCATGTCGCAAAACCAATTATCTTTGGTAGTAACGGGCACCGGAGTCTCAACCATGGGGTTGGTGGAGCCACAGCCCCCGAGCAATAGAAACGTAATCACAGAGGCCGTGGACCATCGCCAGATCATGGCGGACGACTGTGCCCATTCGTTTATGATCTGTCAAAAAATAGGAGCTGTTCAATGCCGATGAATTCTTCGACCGTGGGAAAGTCGACTAAGCGTTTTCGTCACGTTGCAGAAAAACGCTGGTTGATGTCCTACGCGGCGGGTATCGGAGAGATATCCGCGAACTACTACGATGTGACGAAGGGACTTACTGCGCACCCGGTTTTTTCTGTGTGCCCCGAATGGCCGGTGGTCCTCGATGCGCAACGGGTCGAGGGCTCAGAAAGCATGACGACGGAAGAAGCGCGTTCTGGAGTGCATGCTTCGCACGACGTTCTTATTCATCGCCCGATCCGACCAAACGAATCCCTCTACACGTGTGCCACAATTACTTCGGTTGAGCAGCGCAAAGCGGGGGCATTTCAGATGATGCGGCTCGAAACCAGGGATGAAGAATCGAATCTGATCGTATCCACCCACCAGGGTGGCCTCTCTCGTGGGGTGAACGTTGTTGGCGGGGATAAGGCGATCGAGAGTGCACCGTTGCTACCCAAAATCCCATCAGGCGGCCAAGCTGCTCGGCAGTTCACGATCCCTGTAAGCGCGTATGCGGCGCATGTATACACGGAATGCGCGCGGATCTATAACCCGATCCATACGGATCGAGACGTCGCGCGGGCTGCGGGTCTGCCCGACATCATTCTTCACGGTACAGCGACGTTAGCGCTCGCTATCTCTTGCCTCGTCAACAACTTGCTCGATGGTGATGCCCACCGGGTTAAGCGATACGCGTGTCGATTCAGTGCCATGGTTTTGATGCCGAGCACCATTACCCTGGAAGTCAAAGGGTTAGCAGACAGTCATGTCTGGTTTACCGCCTATAACATGGTAGGTGAACCGGCGATCCGGGACGGCTATATGGAGGTGCGTTAGCGCCGCTCCAGAGCTCCGCAATCCGTAAAGTTATTGCGTGAGTGCGAGTTGACAGCCTTTCGTGATTGGTCATGATACGGGTCGGGTGGAAGGATAGATTTATGTTAGCGACGTTGGACGACTTCGATCGCGCCCCGCGCATCCTAAGGCTCAACTTGGCGGGGCAGCCCGTTGATTGGGTTAGCTGGCAGGACGCCGTATGTCTATATGCACGCCGATTGGTCATATGGACACATGGAGAGTCCATATTGAGGATTCGTGGTGGACACTCCCGCCGAGACGGCCGCCAGACATCGCTGGAAGTACACAGCATTATCGCGTGCAACGGCCGTGTCGTTTCACTGGATCGAAGCGGTCCGCCACTGACGAATAAAGCCCTTTTTGCTCGTGATCACAACTTGTGTTTGTACTGTGGTGGGTCGTTCCCTGATTTGAAACTCACGCGAGACCACGTCGTGCCTAAATCTCGGGGTGGTGATGATCGTTGGGATAATGTGTTGGCTGCGTGCAAACGTTGCAATCACTTCAAAGGTAGCCGGTTACCGCACGAATGCGGGATGGAAATACTAGCCTTACCCTATGTCCCCAATGTCGCCGAGTATCTAGCGTTGACCAACAGTGGACGAATTCTCGGAGACCAAATGTCGTTTCTCGAAGCCCAATTCGGTCGCCACAGCAAGTTGAGGGCGCACTTGGCGTAGTAATAGGGAAAACCGCAACGACTGGCCGCGGTTCAAATGGGTTACGGTGTCAATGCTCGGTCGGCCAACACCTGGGCGACGCAGCAGGTCACGCGAATTCCCGTATCTACGTGGAGAAATTCATTCGGCCCATGGGCGTTCGAATGCGGGCCGAGAACTCCGGTCACAAAGAAATGACAAGCGGGGAATCGGTCTCCCAACATTTTCATAAATGGGATAGTCCCGCCCGTTCCCATGGTCATCATGGGGGCTCCAAAAAAAGTTTCGGAACTCTGTTCGAGCGAGGTTAATAGGCTCGGGGACAGACTATTAGCGTGCCAACCTGTTTGCGGACTATCGAGGCTGAAAGACACGGTGGCGCCCTGCGGTGGATCTTTTTCGAACGTTGATTTGACTCGATTCGCCGCTTCGTCAGCGTCGAGCGATGGAGGGAGACGGAAAACAAGTTTTGCCGCGGTTGAGGGTCGCAACGTATTGCCGGCGTTTGAGGGGTCTGGAGCGCCCGCGAGGCCCACCACCGCCATGCTACTTCCCCAGGTATTTGCTATGACCAATTCGCTTGACGAGGTTGCTGTCGGCCGGGTACTGCCCGACCACGGGAAACGATCGAGCACGGTGGGTCCGAGGGTTGACGCGACTTGGTCAGCCTGTGCCCGAACGTCGGCAGTAATGGGGACCTGTAGGAAGTTCAGTAATTCGCCTGAGACCGCATTCTCGACTCGGTCGAGTAACTGGCGGAGCAACCGAAAGCTGGACGGCACGATTCCTCCTGCCGCGCCCGAATGCACCCCTTCGGAAAGTACTTCAACGTTGAGTGTTCCACTCAACGTCCCGCGTAACGACGTCGTCAACCAAAGTTGATCGTAATTTCCACATTCCGCATCCAAACAGATTACCAGGTCGGGTTCGCCGATTTCGTCGCTTAAATGGTCAATATAGCTGGGAAGATCATAACTACCGCTTTCTTCACAGCTCTCAATGAGTATCAGACATCGCGGGTGAGGAAGGTTCTGCGCTTGCAGCGCACTAATCGCGGCAAGACTAGCGAAGATCGCATAGCCATCGTCGGCACCTCCGCGTCCGTACAGTCGGCCATCTTTTTCGATTGGAGTCCATGGACCAAGCCCGTCCGCCCAACCCGTGAATTCGGGCTGTTTGTCGAAGTGCCCGTACATCAAGACGTTCCCGCGCTCGCCCGGTATATCGACGAGGATGACGGGTGTGCGTCCCTCGAGTCGAACAACGCGGTGCGTTAATCCGGTAATGTCTGTTTGAGCGACCCATTTAACGAGCAGATTGGCGGCATCGTCCATATAACCGTGTTCTTCCCAATCCCGATCAAAAGCTGGGGACTTATTTGGGATACGGATGTATTCGTGGAGCGTTGGGACGATACTTTCGTTCCACATTGCTCCTACGTGCCGACGGATTGCGTCACCATTCATAATGATGCGTGGATCCCGATCTGTATTGAGGTACCTGGATTACGATAACCGAATACGTCTTGTGTTTTTACGTTGAATAGATTTTCAACGAAAAGTTGGAGCTGAAGTTGGGGGCTAACGCGAAAGGTCATGCCGGCGTTGACCTGTTGGTACGGATCCAGCCGTCGACGTGTCCCCGGATAAGTTGAGAAATCGGTATCGATTTGACTCCCGGTATGCGTGATCCTGGCCGCTAGAATCCATCGTTCGCCGACTCGGAACGTATAGTTTATCCGGCCAAGGGTTCGTGGTCGGCGCACTTCGCGAAGTCCAGATTCGGTACTTTGGATCACGCTGTAACTCGCGTCTAACGAATGTGATCCTCTTTCTATCTCGACGGTCGCTTCGATGCCGGATCGATGACTTCGGCCAGCCATGTTCCGAGCCGTAAAACCCATGTTGACGGGGTCGTAAACAAATCCGTCGATTTCGTCTTTGAGGTTAGCGTTGAAATACACAAGCGAAAGATCTGTTCCGCGCCAAGATCGGTGAACCCCTATCTGAAACTCTTTCGCTGATTCCGGTGTTAGATCAGGGTTACCAACGAATGTGTCGGGCGTGTAGCCGAAACGTTCCGTAAAGGTTGGATTCTTGAAGCCTGAAGCGATTCGAGCGAACCACTTTGTGGAACGAAGAACGACGCTACCGCTTATACCAAAGGTCGTTGCGTCGCCGAATAAACTGTTGTGATCGCGCCTTATCGAAACTGATGCTGCGATGGATGGCCCGGTGTAGAGGTATTCAGCCGCAATATTGGATGACTGCGTTTGTTGATTTTGGTTAGGGTCACCGTACACGTTCGGTACGCCGTGCCGGAGTAATTCTTCCGAATGATGGCCTACCGTCACGTTTAACCGTCGATCATTCCAAAGTCTAAAGTTGTTGGAGAACGTGACGTTGTACCGCTTCCCGATACTGCCATCAGAAATGGTCTCGCCCGAAACATTACTTAATCGAGCGCGCGTAGTTGCGAGGTGAATGTTGGGCGTCCAATAATCCGAGCCATCCCAAGTGCCGGATACACCAATTAGTTTCAGGTCTGTATCGTTGCGAAGATCCCCGTCAATGGGAACGAATGCTGGATAGGGCGTTGGATCGAAGTCGGTCCATGACCGAGTCAATCGCGAAGTTAGTTTTACCGTCCAGTTCGCAACCGAGTGTTGCGCGTTGAAATTCAAGTTTTTGTTCTTAAAAGCATCGTTTTCGTCGCCAACTAGCGAGACATTGGTACCGTCACTTTTGATGCCCCCAATTGAAGTGCTAACGTACCCGTTGGATTTCACTCGCGCGAAGTCAATAGAGGAAGTGACGGTTTGTGCGGTCCCTATGCCAAGATATACGGCGGAGCGGTCGGCGACGGGGGTCGTGTCGATAAAGATTACGCCGGCTAGCGCGTCGCTTCCGTGTACCGCACTTTGCGGGCCGTTCAGGACCTCGATACGCGTGATGCCGGTACCGTGAAGCGTGCCAAAATTGAATTCTGATCCTATAGCCGGGTCGTTTGCCTGAATTCCATCGATTAATACCATGACATGATTCGATTCGGCGCCTCGAAGCCGTATTTGGGTTAGAGAACCTCGGTTACCTGATTGAGAAACGGCGACGCTCGATAGCCCACGAAGTGTATCTACAGCCATGAGAGGCCGTGGAGTGTCGTCCATATCGACCACGTGGACTGGCTGTTCGGTGGTTTCCAGTCGGCTTGCACTTACAATAATTTCGGTGACGATATTTTCGTCTGCGAAGGCGGAGTTACCGGTAATAAAAGTTGAAATTACTGCAACGTTTAGTAGATGTCGTACGAAAGACAAACACACTAGAACAATCTTCCCTCGTCGCTCCGCGAATGGCAGATGGATACCGTTCGAGCCGGTCTCCGGACTTGGTAGACGTTTCCCTTGAAACAGCGCTCGCGCCTTCCCAGCATAATTGTGCCAGTGGCTTGCGTTGTCGGACCGAGCCGACATGCGATGCGTACTCTACTTCACCGTTGCGGGGACAGTGTCGGAATCGCACCGACTTCCCGTTTACTCGAACCGATTAGTTTCAGGCCGCACAGTCGCGGTCGCGGTCACTATATCCGGGTAGCTTTGCTCGCACCAGCCAATTGAGAATCTAAGGGTGGCTGTTGCGTCTACAAGGTTCTCCAGCGAGTTCCTTCCGCCGTGTCTTCGAGCTCAATCCCGCTTTCCAAGAGTTGATCACGTATTTGGTCTGCTCGGGTAAAGTCTTTCGCATTGCGTGCAGCCTCGCGTTCATCGATGAGTACCTGGATCGAGGCACTATCAAGGGCGGCGTCGGTTTGAAAGTATTCCTCTACCGGCGTGTTCAGGATACCTAACAACCAACCGCCGGCGAGCAGCTCTGCTCGAAGACAGGATCTTTCTGCTTCGTTGTCTGCACCGTGGATCTTGCCGGCAAGAGCATGTAGTGAAGCAAGTGCAATAGGGGTATTCAAGTCATCGGCTAAGGCTTCGAGGACTGTATTGGGAAATTCGGATGCGGGCGAATCGGCATAGAACCGAGCCGTATTTGGGCTCTCGGAAGTCACCGCGCGCAAGGCTTGATAGAGCGTGTCTAGGCTCGACCGCGCTTGCTTGAGCAAGCGCTCTTCCCACACGAGACTTTGGCGATATTGCCCTGACAGCAGGGCATAACGAAGTACCTCGCCGTCGTACATTTCGAGGAGCTCGCGGATGGTGACGATGTTACCGACGCTCTTCGACATTTTTGCAGTGCCCATTGTCAACATTCCGTTGTGCATCCAGTAGCGCACGTAGTTGGCGTGGCCTCCGACGCACCGCCCCTGGGCAAGTTCGTTTTCGTGATGCGGAAAGGTTAGGTCGTTACCGCCTCCGTGGATGTCAATCGTGGGCCCAAGATGTTTGTGGATCATCGCGGAACACTCGATATGCCATCCGGGTCGCCCCCGACCCCAGGGGCTTTCCCAACCTGGGAGATCGCCGGTCGATGGTTTCCATAGAACAAAGTCCTTTGGATCGCGCTTGTACGGTGCGACCTCGACGCGAGCGCCATCGATCATATCGGCCAAAGAGCGTCGCGATAAGCTGCCATAATCCGGATCGCTGGCAACGTCAAAAAGCACGTGCCCTTCGGCTTCGTATGCGTGTCCGCGCTCGAGTAGCAGTTTGATCATGTCAATGATTTCGGGAATGTGGCCTGTGGCGCGTGGCTCGACTGTGGGCTCCAGCACCCCGAGCGCAGCCACATCTTTTTGATAGGCAGCCGTGAATCGATCCGTAAGTTCGGCGATGGGTTCGGCGGCAGCTTGAGCAGCTGCGTTGATCTTGTCGTCAACGTCGGTAATGTTGCGGACATAACGCACGTTCTTGTAGAAGAGCCGTAACAGGCGGACCAGCACGTCGAATACTACGGCGGGTCGTCCGTTTCCAATATGTACTCGGTCATAGACGGTGGGCCCACAGACGTAGATGCTCACGTCGTGCTCCGATGCTGGTTCGAAGCGTTCCTTGGTGCGCGTGCGAGTATTGTGAATAAAGATATCCATGGAAATCAGGGAATCAATCGCCCGTGTATCGACGGCGGAGAAACTCGAAAACGGCTTGCAGTGCCATGGCTTCACCGCCTTCAGGATGCGCCGGTCGTTTGCGTAGATTCCAACCCATGATGTCAAAATGCAGCCAAGGTACGTCGCCAACAAAGCGTTCAAGAAAGAGAGCGGCCGTGATCGCACCGCCGTACGGTGTATTGGCGGAGTTAACGATGTCGGCGATTTCGCTTTTCAGCAACACCTGGTAGTCCGAATATAACGGCATCCGCCAAACGGGATCTTCAGCGGAAACTCCCGAGTCGATCACTTCCATGGCTAACGTGTCCGAGTTGCTGAACATTGCTGGGAGCTCGGTTCCAAGCGCCGAGCGCGCGGCTCCCGTCAGAGTTGCGTAGTCAATGATCATCACCGGATTGTCTTCTGCCGCCAACGCGAGCGCATCGCAGAGTATGAGACGGCCTTCGGCGTCCGTATTGTCAATTTCTACGGTAAGCCCTAGGTACGAATGCAGCACGTCGCCTGGTCGGAATGCGTTGGCGGACACTGCATTTTCAACGGCGGGAATCAATACGCGGAGCCTAAGCGGTAACCCCCGCGACATGATGAGGTCAGCGAGTCCCAGTACGGTCGCCGCTCCGCCCATGTCTTTTTTCATCAGACGCATGTTGCTATGTGATTTCAGGTCCAATCCGCCGCTGTCAAAACACACGCCCTTGCCGACCAAGGTGATGGCAGGGGCGGACGGATCACCCCAATGAATATCAATCAGGCGTGGAGCGGATGAACTGGCGCGACCCACTGCATGAATAATGTTCAGTCCGCGTACTAGCAGCTCATCACCTGTTGTGACGTCCATGGTGGCGTTGTGGCGCGTGGCCAGTTTGCGAGCTGCGCCCTCCAAGTGGTGCGGAAGCATGTCGGAGGTTGGGGTATTGATCAGATCTCGGCAGAGGGCGATGGCATTTAACTCGGCCGATACGTCCGTGGCGTCAGCGCCCACGAAGAGTCTCGGTAAGGCGCGGACATTTTTATAAGCGGCGAACTGATAAGCGCCAAGGCCCCAACCGAGGATAACGGCCCTGTCGGCGTTATCGAGACGATAGTCCCCGGCAGGGAGGGTAATCGGCAAATCACCGATGCTGTTGATCGAAGGTCGTTCACCGATGCCAGCGATTACGCGCTCGGGCTGGTCGCTCGTTGTCGGGACGAAGAAGTGTTGATTGGCCTTGCCTTCAAACAGCGTACGAACCGCCCATCCCAGTGTCTTTTCATCTTGTTCGGACCGCCATGATTCAAGCGTTTCAGAGCCAACCAGTTCAATGGAAATGGCATCGCTATTGTCTTCAAAAAAGAGCATGTCTTCAGTATAACGGGGTTGGCAGGCAGGTTTGCTAGCTGTGCCGTTAGATCGGGGTGACGGCTGTAATACCTATGCGCGTGGCTCAGCCTAACGCTGAGATGAGGCGATCTGCGTGATAGCTGGAACGAACCAAGGGTCCCGCCGCAACCCCGTCGAACCCCAGTTCCAGAGCCCATTGTCTATAGCATTCGAATTCGTCGGGATGTACCCATCGGACCATGGGTAGGTGGTTGGGCGTCGGTTGTAGGTATTGACCTAGCGTAAGGAAGTTTACGCCTAGATTGGCGAGCTGGGCCAAAGTCTCACGTACTTCTTGTTCGAGCTCGCCTAAACCGAGCATCAAGCTGGTTTTGGTGTGGACGCTGCCCATTTTTCCCGCGAATTCGAGGACCGATAAGGTTTGGTTGTACCCTGCACGGGGATCGCGCACGGCGGACGTTAGACGCTCAACGGTTTCAAGGTTTTGTGCAAAGACCGAGATACCTGATTCCACCACGGTGCGTATTGCTTGTTCTTTTCCCTGAAAGTCGGGGGTCAATGCCTCGACCGTTGTTTTGGGCGATTCTCTCTTGACCGCGCGGACGCACTTCGCGAAGTGCGAAGCTCCGCCATCCATAAGGTCATCGCGATCGACGGACGTGAGTACTACGTACGAGAGGTCCATACGACGTACCGATTCCGCAACTTTCAAAGGTTCGTCTTCGTCGAGCCAACCACCCGGATTCCCAGTGTCGACTGCGCAAAAACGGCACGCTCGGGTACAAACGGCACCCATGAGCATCAAGGTGGCCGTCCCGTGGCCCCAGCACTCGCTGATGTTGGGGCAGTGAGACTCTTCGCAAACGGTTGTAAGTTGCTGGCCACGGACCGCATCCCGCACCGACTCGAAACGCCCATTTCCATGTAATTGGACGCGTAGCCAGGGAGGTTTACGCGAGCTTGAGGTAACGTCGGTCACGGGCAATAAGCGACGGCGCTGTTTGATCCCGTTTTTTATGGCCATGTGCCCATGGTCCGTCTGGTATTTTTTTCCGCTGAGCGCTCGTTGTTTCATGGCTTTGTCGGACGTGTTATTTCGTAGCAAATTTCTATGGCGGTTGCGTCAGGTATCGTCGAGACAAGGTCCACGTTCCACTTGGACGGTTGAATGGTCGATGCCAAAATTCCTATTGAGCACGGCTTTGATGGAGGCAGCTGCGGCGATTTCGTCGACAAATTCGTCGACGATCGCATGAAGAGTCACCATCGGGCGCTCGCTCGTTAGCGCCCACGCGTGGAGGTGGTGCACCTCCAGAACGCCCGAGACTTGATTGGTTAAAGTGTCCCTGATGTCCTCGAGATCTAGATCGTCAGGTACGCCTTCAAGCAAGATATGGATCGATTCACTCAGCACTTTCCACGCACCCCGCAATAATATCGCGATAACAACGAGGGCGAGAATTGGGTCTGCTAGGTACCATTCAAATAGCCAAACGATCAATGCTGCGGCTATGGCTGCACAAGAACCCAGCAGGTCACCGAGAACGTGAAGTGCGGCGCTGCGCACGTTGAGATTGCCGGATGCGCCGTGCAACATCCGAAACGCAAATAGGTTAACCGCCAAGCCGAGCGTCCCGATCAACAGTGCCGGCAAGGGCAGCAACTGCCGAGGGCTCTCGATTCTTGAAAAAGCTTCAAATCCAATCCAGCCACATAGCGCTACCAACAATAGCGCGTTGACGAACGCTGCAAGAACCTGGGAACGATGATAGCCGTAGGAGTGCGTTTCGGAATGTTGACGACGGGACAAACGCACAGCGAACCACGATAGACCGAGCGCGGATGCGTCCAACAGCATATGCCCGGCATCTGCGAGAAGGGTTAAAGAGTTCGCGAAGAGCCCGCCGAAGACCTCGACGATGGCGAATAACGAAATGAGAAGAAAAGCTCTACCGAGCGGAGCGTCATCTCGAGACAATTCCCGGTGTGCGTGTTCGTGTGCCACGGCAACTTGAGACCGATGCGATTTCAGGCCGTATTATAGCGGGCCTTCAATCTTCGGAGACAGCGTGGCCTCTAACCATGTTTATGAGGGACGAAATCGCCGTTCGCGAAGCGAGCGGCGCATGCGATATGCCGCCTCGCTCTTTCCGTCGGGCGTTCGGTAATAGTGGCGGAGATACTCGTTTTCCAGGTATCCCGCATTTCGATAAAACGAGCGCGCGGGCACATTAACGGCACGGACTTCGAGCGCCACCGTGTCAATGCCAGCAACCAGCGCGCTTTTTTCCAACCAACGGAGCAATTCGCGCGCGATGCCTAGGCGTCGATAGTTCGGTACCACTGCGAGTAAATTGAGATGAGCGTGATCGAGCTCGTACTGCATGATGCCGAAGCCGGCAAACTGATCCGCCGTGTTGTTGCCCGTCGGCACGTACGCACAGACAACGATGGCATCCGGATCACGAATCATCGCGGTGATCGCGTCTGCACGCCAACGCCATCCGAGACCCGCTTCAATTTCGTCGCGTGACAAACTAGCGATCGTTTTCGCTTCCTTTAGGCTCGCTAGCTTCAACGTGGGTGTGGGGGCTTCCATTAAACGATTATTCCCTAGTCATCTGAAGATGAAAAAGTCGTCTCCAGCCAGCAATATTGAGTCGCGTTAGCTCAATGCATCCAAGGGGCTTCGAACTAGTCTGGTTCGGCGTAGAGATCGTCCAGTACTCCTTCATTTTGCCGATCCCTAAGCCAGCCTTGGCCTGTTGCAACTAACGAGGAATCTTCGCTGCGGATGCCGAAATCGATCAGTTCCACAACGTCAATGATTGCTTGCGTACGAAGCTGTGCCCAATCTGCGCTCGTGGGAACCCGACGGTAGCGGTTAAACGCGGCCATGACAGGGCCGTCGCCGCCCCATGCCCACAGACCTGCAAAGTCGGTATACCGATTCGACGTATGCGCATCGGTCCAATCGATAATGCCAGCCAATTGGCCCTGTTCGTCGACCAGCACATGACCGGCGTGCAGGTCGCCGTGGGTTGTAACGTGGCGTTCGGAAGGGTTTCGCGGTTGGTAGCTTGTAAGCAACGTGCCACAGGCCTCGAAAAGGGAGCGATCGATAACGTCGGCGATGTTCTCCAATTCATTCTGCGCACCTGGGAGCCACTCCGCAACTGGGTCGTGACGTGGGCGCGAGGGTGTCAGCATCTGCGCATGTAATTCTCGCAGCGCCTGACCGAGTTGACTGCCGATCACGTTAGGGTCGACGTCGACTTTCGATATCTCGAATAATGGTGTGCCGGATAACAAAGGATAACCTGCAAAGGGAAGGTGAAATCCAACTGGGCGATCCACCCAAAAGTCGAAGTGCGGTGTTTTTGTTGTGAGATTGAGTTTTGCCAGGAACGCCTTTTCTTCAATAAGGCGCTCAGCCTCTGCTCGCCTCTTAGGAAATCGAAAGACGAATGTTTCATTGATGAGATAACAAAAGAAGTCCCAACCTTCGTCGAGCACGACCACGTCTTTGACATCGAGTTCCGTGTTATCGGAGAGGATTCTCTCGACTTCGAGAAGCTGTAAACGGTATTCGGGTGCCCATGGTTCGTTCATGGTTGATAGGTTAAGGTGGCCAGCCCTTCGTGGGAAATCGATTTCAAGCAGAACATCGGGAGGCGACCTTGGAATTGAATAGGATGACATTGGACTTTGAGGACGGGGTAGCCTTGCTTCGTTTCAACCATCCGGAAGTGATGAACGCGATCGGCGCAGACATGCTTGAGGGTTGGGCACAAGCGGTCACTGAGATTCAAAGACCGACAAATGGCGCGCGGTGTTTGGTTTTGACCGGCGTCGGCCGGGGCTTTTGTGCGGGTGCGAATTTGGCGGACGACAAGCCAACCGAAAATCGGCCACGATCAGCTGGGTCAGGCCTTCGAAACACGTATCACCCACTTTTGCTCACCTTGCGCGATCTCGAGATGCCGATCGTTACGGCCGTGAATGGTGCCGCAGCAGGTGTTGGGATGAGTTTTGCCATCATGGGCGACATCGTTTGCGCATCCCGGGAGGCGTTTTTTCTTCAAGCATTTGCACGGATCGGTTTGGTTCCTGATGGTGGCGCGAGTTTCCTGTTGCCACGTTTGGTGGGTTGGGGACGCGCCATGGAGCTCTCGTTACTGGCCGAGCGACTGCCGGCTGAAAAGGCGTTTGAATGGGGGTTGGTCAATCGCGTCTTCGAGGACAACGACGCATTGATGGATGGAGCGATGGAGATAGCACATCAACTTGCCAAGGGCCCGCGGTCCTTGGTGCTCATGCGGCGGGCCTATTGGGCCACCTGGAGTAATAGTTACGAGCAACAGCTTGATCTGGAGGCACAGTTACAAGCTGCTGCCGGATCCACCAAGGATTTTGCGGAGGGAGTTTCCGCATTTTTTGAAAAACGGGATGCAAATTTTAGGGGGGAATAACGGATGTCGCTCGCAAATCGGGTCGCGCTAGTTACCGGCGGAGGACGCGGTATTGGTCAAGCCATATCGCTGGCGCTCGCCGAAGACGGCGCAAGTGTTGCGATTAATTATCGGCGCGATGAAGCAGCAGCTAACGAAACCGTTGCTGCGATCAAAGACGCTGGCGGTTTAGCCCGCGCGTATTACGCCAGCGTAGATCAGTACGAAGAAGATCGGGAGATGGTCGCCGCTATCGAGGCAGATCTTGGTGCCGTGAGCATACTCGTCAATAACGCTGGCATTGCTAGTCGGGGATTGTCGGTTGCCGATACCGAACCAGATGAGTTACGCCGAGTCGTATCGACCCACGCGTTCGCCGCACATTACCTTTCGAAGTTGGTCATCCCGGGCATGCGCGAGCAAGATCGAGGCGACATCATCATGATCTCCAGTGCGGCCACCAAAGGACTTGAAGCCAACGGTGCGCCATACAACATGGCAAAGACAGCGCAGGAGACATTGGCGTACACCCTCTCGAAAGAAGAGCGGGTGCACGGGATACGCGTGAACATCGTGGCACCGGGATTGGTGGAAACAGAGATGGGCCGGCGACTGATGCGGGCCACGGCGGGCGTCAATAACTTACGAGATTTGGACGCCACGATGCCCTTTGGCAAGGTCTGTCAACCTGAAGATGTCGCCAACGTGGTGCGTTTTTTGGTTTCGGACAAGAGCTCCTACGTAACGGGTGAGAGAATCTACTGTGACGGCGGAGGCCCCCTAATCGCAAATTCCTAAAGCTGAATCACGCAAATCGTTACGTGCACAGTTCCTCGAGGTGAGCCGCTACCGAGCGAGCTAGCGCTTTTAGGTTGTAACCACCTTCAAGTACCGAGACGATGCGGCCACGAGCGTGCCGGTTCGCCGCGTCGACGATCAACGAAGTGATCCACCCGAAGTCTGCTTCATCAAGTAAGAGGTCTCCAAGCGGATCGTCGCGATGAGCGTCGAATCCAGCGGATACCAATATTAAAGCCGGGGCGAATTCGTCCATCGCTGGGAGCCAATCTTGCTCGATCGCTTTGCGGAATTGGACGCCCGTGGTACCAGCGGCTAATGGCGTATTGACGATATTCGGCCGATCAACATCCTGCAGGCGGTAGGGATAATGGGGAAATTGAAAGCTTGAGCAAACGAGAACCCTGGGATCATCTTGGAAAGCATCGACAGTGCCGTTACCGTGGTGGACATCGAAATCAAGAATCGCCACGCGTTCGAGTTTGTGTTTATTTAGGGCTCGATGAGCCGCTAGCGCCACACTATTGAAAAAACAAAATCCCATGGCCGTCGATTCTTCGGCGTGGTGGCCCGGCGGTCGGACCGCACAAAAAACGCGGGTGTCCGCGTCTGAAAGGACATGGTCGACCCCTTGGATTGCGGCTCCCGCGGCATAGCGGGCGGCTGCGAGCGACTTAGGTCCCATGCTTGTGTCTGGATTCACGGGCCGCAGCCCTTGATCGGGTTCGATCGCCTCCAGTGCGTCGACGTACTTGTCGCGGTGGAAAGCCGTGAGGTCGTCCCGGACGGCTTCGGTTGCCTGAAGGGTCGTGAGATCATCGATGAGGCGCGAGTCGTTGACGTGTGAGAGCACTGCCGCCAAACGCTCTGGGCTTTCCGGATGGCCTTGTTCCATCTGATGCTCAAGACAGACGGAGTGGGTAATGAGGGTGGCCACGGTTTGTATACTCCCTAGTCGGCGTTCGAGATCTGATTGGTCTAATCTAGCGCCCTTATAGAGTCCGCGGGAAGAAGTAGTTGCAGACGATTCAAGCTCATGAATTGGCCAATATCATCAAACCCGAGTCTCGAGTGTTTGTTACGGGCAGCAGCAACGAGCCAGTGGGTCTTCTCGAAGCCTTGGTGGGTGCCCGTGAAGCTGTAAGAGATGCGACGTTTGTTCAGTTTCCGCTACCGGGCCTGAACCAATTCGATTTTACGGCTTTAAATTCGAGCGTTGGTGTGGAGACCTTTTTCATGACACCGGCGCTTCGAAAGGCTGTTGATCCGTCTCGAATCTCGTATTTACCGATGCAGATGCGTTACGTGTACGAGTACCTGCGCCGATCCTCACTCGACCACGCATTGGTTCAGGTTGCTCGCGATCGAGAAGGACAAATGCGCTTAGGACCGAACGCGGATTTTTTCGATGCCGTGTGTGAGTCCGCCAAGATCGTGGTCGCGGAATTAAACGAGGGCTTCGTCGCGGCAGCGGGCGCGCCCCTCGTCCCAGAAACGTCTATCGATTACGTCGTTGAGACGGAACGACCCTTGATCGAAATGTCACCGAGCAAGATCGATCCGGTGTCAGAGAAAATTGGTGCCTTGGTTGCCGCGTTGATCGGTGACGGCGACTGTATCCAGACCGGTATCGGAGCCATCCCGGCGGCCATACTTGCGAGTCTCTCCCAACACAACGATTTGGGCTTGCACGGGGGTCTTATTGACGACGGCGGCATGGCGCTGGTGAGGAACGGCAATCTCAATGGCGCCGCGAAAACACGTGACCTAGGCGTCCATACGACAGGAATGGCCGTCGGTAGCCTTGATCTATATGAATGGCTGGCTGATACACCCAGTGTCCAGCTGGCCGGCGCGAATATTACTCATGAGATCAGTATCCTCGGCTCGATCGGGCATTTCGTATCAATTAATTCCGCCGTTGAGGTAGATCTTGAAGGGCAAGTGAATGCCGAAGTTATAGCCGGTCGACAGATTTCTGGAACCGGTGGCTCGGTTGACTTTATGCGTGCTGCGAAGGCTTCGCGAGGCGGGCGTTCCATTATCGCCATGACGGCAACGGCGAAGGATGACGCGGTATCGAGGATCGTTCCAAAGGTCGAGATGGTGACGGCGCTGAGGACCGACGTTGATATCGTCGTGACCGAATACGGCGTCGCTGATCTTCGGCACGCGACACGACAAAAACGGCACGAGGCTTTGATCGATATCGCTCATCCAGATTTTCGGGCAACGTTGCGCGATGCAATCGCCTAGGGGGTGTTTGCTAGCGCGGTCAACAAGTCCAGATCTGGTTTGCCCTGTGAGGCGAGTGGGATCACCACGACCCGTGTGGCGCCAGCGCTAAACTGGGCCTTCACGCGCCGCCTTATGGTAGATAGATCGCCGTGCGCCACGGTCGCGTCGATCAGGGCGTCGCTGCCGCCCGACTCGAAGTCTCGATTGGCGAAACCCAAGGTGTGCCATACACGATGGTAATACTCGAGCTTGATATAGGGGGCGACGGCCTTGCGCGAGATTTCGCGCGCAAGGTTTGGGTCGGGTTCGACGAGACAGAACATCACCGTATTGAGCGCGGGGGAGGGACCGAGAATGTCTCGCGCGCGTCGCGTGTGTTCTAGAGTCATCAAATAGGTATTGGCGCCGTCGGCGAACCGTCGGGCCGTCGCGAGCATCGTCGGTCCGTGCGCGGCTAGGAACAGGGGGTACGCGATTCGGGGAGTCGTTAGATTCAACGCCCGCATTGCTTCAACGTAGGACTCAATTTTTGTACGTGGCGGTTGCCACTCAGGATTACCTCGAGCCTTGTTTATCACGGCATTCGAGACGCCCAAGCCGAGCTGGAATCGGCCGTCGGAAAATTCGGCGAGTGTTGACGCTCCTGCCACCATCGCCGCGGGGTCGCGAGCATAGACGTTGGCAATGCCGGTTGTGATTTGCAGCGTTGTCGTATTGGCAAGCAAATAGCCTGCAAGCGTAAACGGATCCCGACCCAACACTTCGGGCAACCAGAGGGATTCAATACCCGCCACTTCAGCATCTCTAGCGAATGTCAGCAGCTCGTCGCGTGCCATACGGTCCGCACTGTGTAGCATGGCTATACGCACGCGAAATCCTCTCGGACGAAAACTTGCATCACGCCCCGGCTCGACATGTGCGAGAACGGGTAGCGGTTCATCATCGATCTGATGAGTGCCGCTTGTTTCTGTGTGGTGGACCATTTCACCGGGTGGCCTTCCCCAACGCTTTCAGAATAAAGGCGTATTCCTCGGCAACTTCATAGAGTGAGTCGTAACGTCCCGAACGACCGCCATGCCCTGCGCCCATATTTGTTTTCAATAGCAACGGATGGTTGTCAGTTTTAAGTGTTCGGAGGCGAGCGACGTATTTAGCTGGTTCCCAATACGTGACGCGGGGATCATTCAGTCCGGCGGTGACGAGCATGGGTGGGTAATTGCCTGGAACGAGTTGGTCGTACGGAGAGTAGCTCTGCATGTATCGAAACACAGCGACGTCTTCGATCGGGTTACCCCACTCGGGCCATTCCATCGGTGTTAATGGCAACGACGTATCGAGCATGGTGTTAAGGACGTCGACGAACGGCACGAGGGCTGCGACTGCGCCCCATAGTTCCGGTGCTTGGTTGACTACCGCCCCCATCAATTCACCGCCCGCTGAGGCCCCGGAGATCGCTATCTCGCCTTGTTCGGTGTACCCGTTTTGTACGAGAAATCGGCCAACGTCAACGAAATCGTTGAAGGCATTAGTACGATTCATTCCCTTGCCCTCTTCGTACCAGTGATAGCCGAGTTCGTCGCCTCCACGGATATGGGCGATGGCGAACACTAGGCCGCGATCGAGTAGGGACAGAACGGATGTGGAAAAACTGGGATCGACCGATGATCCATAGGCGCCGTAGCCGTACAGGTACAGGGGCGCGGGCCGTTCAATATCGGAACGATAGAGAATGGAAACCGGGATGCGTCTGCCGTCGCGGCTGTCAGCCCAAAGGCGCTCGGAGAAGTAGTTCGTTGGATCGTAACCGCTCGGTATTTCCTGGACCTTCCGGACTTGCAGCTGGCGCCGAGCGAGGTCGTAGTCATAAGTGGTGTGCGGAGTCACCATGGACGAATAATGCAGTCGGACGGCGTTGGTTTGATATTCGGCGTTGCCCCCGATGCCGACCACTCGCACTGGGTCGGGGAAATCGATGTAGTGTGAAATGTCGTTAGCGTCGAGGATGCGGATCTGATCGATTCCTTCGAGGCGCTCTTCCGCGACAATCCATTGGTCGAAACACTGGAAGCCGAGCAGATAGCGATCATCGGAGGGTTCAATCAAGCTAGCCCACGAGGCTTCGCTTGGATCGTTGACTGGGGCGGTTACTAAACGAAAATTCTTATGACGGTCGTTTGTACGAATCACAAATCGTTCGCCTTGGTGATCGAGCCAGTATTGGTGGCCTTCGCGTCGAGGCGACACCAGTTGGAACTGGTCGAAGGGGTCATTGGCTGAGAGCAAGCGCAA
>Ga0209445_1000714_pt1 | contig 18460 bp, 20 predicted proteins | sample MarorgKNORR_S2LV_4_FD_188223 | JGI IMG/M metagenome (GOLD analysis project Ga0209445, IMG submission 188223) | Marine microbial communities from the Southern Atlantic Ocean, analyzing organic carbon cycling - NADW_A/KNORR_S2/LV (SPAdes) (version 2) | ecosystem: Environmental > Aquatic > Marine >... | reverse complement strand
GGATCCCAGAAAAGCGATGATTAAGTCCATTGCCTTAGAAGGTGCTGCGGATATGGGTATATCCGTCATCTCAGTTGAGAGGAACAACAATGGTGATTGGGTCAGAACATTTTCGGACCGAGACAGGAGAATCTCAATGACCCAAGCGCTTAACGATCCAGCCAAGTTATCCAAATCCACCGGTCCAGCCAGCGCTGTTTTTAGAAAGCAAAACAAAATTGGATTCGACGATGGTTTGGCAGATAAATGTATAGGCAGCTATTGGAATTGTTCTGGGACAACAACTCCATGGGGAACCGTGATCAGTGCAGAGGAGTGGCATGATGCTCACGTGTACGGTCCGGTCAAGGCTGATGGCAGTTCATTTCCACCGACAACAATACCCTTTGTCACAACAACCTTCAGTGGTCTAGGCAATATTTTTGAGTTGGCAGGAAATAAATACGGTTGGGGAGTTGAGGTTGATCCTGAAAACAAGGACGATTATGGCACCAAACACACCATGCTGGGTCGATACCACCATGAAGCATTTGCCATTAATTGCAAGAAAAACAGGCCACTTGCAGTCTACGCTGGTGATGACAGCAGGGGTGGGCATATTTATAAAATGATCAGCAGGGCTAAGGTGTCCGATCCGAAATCGAAAAGCAACTCAAGACTGCTGGAAGAAGGGGTGTTGCATGCCGCTAGATTTTCCAACGATGGAACCGGCTATTGGATACCTCTGATCCCAGATACAGCCCTTGATCCAGTTTTGCCGGGCAAGTCTATCGGCGGCACGGTCAGTCTCCCAAATCCAGATAGAATACAAGGCGGTATAAAAAAATACACGAAGGATGATGATGTCAACTCAATTTATCGGGACATCGGTTTTAAAAAGTTAGGTGACTTGTATCAAGGTGATGACGAAATCGAGCTGCAAGGGGCTATATTAATTGATGCCCACTATGCCGCTAATGCGGTAGGAGCAACGGGCTGTCCTAGGCCTGAAGACTGTGAGTTTGATGACAACAAAGGCGTTTTGTATTTTGCTTTTACGGCGATTACCGGAGGTTCTTCTGACAGTCCTGACAGAGAGATTTTTGCTTGGGATGACTTCGAGGCAAATACAAATCTTACCGACAATCAAAACGACCCTTATCGCCCCGGTATTATCGTCAAAATTGAGGATGACAACAATGCTGCGCCCGAATCTTTGACCTTCAAGTGGGAAACACTGGCGATGGGTGGTGAGCCGTCGGATGGCGGCGCAGGTTGGGCAAGTCCAGACAATCTTGAAATCGATGACAAAGGCAACCTGTGGATGGTGACGGATATTTCATCAGAAATACTAAACGAATCGGTCACCGACCGTGATGGTGTCTCCAACAGCACAATCCGAGGTATTTACAGCAACAACAGTGCATGGTTTATACCTACTTCAGGACCCTATCTAGGCCAATCTCTGCCTTTTGCTATTGGACCGATTGAGGCTGAATTGTGCGGTTTGCAATTTAGCACAGATCAAAAAACACTGTTCCTCACCCCCCAGCATCCTGGGGTTATTAATGGCGTGCGTCGAGATATGGCTTCTGAGGAAAGGCGGTATACCATGAAAACAACAGATGGCAGAGAGTTCACTCAGATTCGAAAAGTTCCAATCGGCTCAAATTGGCCATCAAAAGAACCCAACCAGCCTCCACGCTCATCAATCGTTGCAGTTCGTCGTAAAAATAACAAACCCATTGTTTAATCTGTTGGTATTGAAGTAACAGTTACTTAGCCGTGCCTTTGATTTGCATCAGAGATAGACCCAAGGTCTACGGTGAATGTCATTTTCTTCAAATGCCTCAATGGAGGACATCATCTTTAGGGTCGATCCTATCGCATCAAGCCCTTGAAGCAAATTTTGTTGATCGCTGGGTTCAATGGCAAAAGGATAGCAAATATTGCTCCCAGCACTAATAATGGTAGCCCTTAAATCCACGGTCAGTTGATTGACCGCTGGGTTAAGTTCGACGAAAGTCTGCAATTCTTTTATCTTCTCCGGTCCCAAAACGACAGGAAGGATCCCATTTTGGATGCAATTATTATAAAAAATAGAGCCAAAGCTTGGGGCAACAATTACCCGAATACCCCACTGGTATAAGGCCCAGGCTGCATGTTCTCTAGAGGATCCACAGCCAAAATTTTCTCCTGTGAGTAGCAAGGATGCACTCCGATATGGGTCTTGATTAAGAACAAATTCCGGGTTTTCCTTCCTGGTTGTAAGGGATAAGTATCTCCATTCTGCAAACAGCCCATCCTCCAAACCTTTTTTTGAGACCGATTTCATTTCTCTGCTTGGGATGATGGCATCGGTATCGATGTTGATTTGCATCAACGGTGCAGCAATGCCAGTGTGATGTTCAAATGGCTCCATTATCCCATCTCCAAGCTGTTAGCATCATTCAACTTCCCAGACACCGCTGAAGCAGCCACCGTTGCAGGAGAGGCGAGATGAGAACGTGTGCGTTTACCCTGTCTGTTTTCAAAGTTCCTATTGGTCGTGGTGATTACACGTTGTTGTTCGCCAAAGCTTTCTCCACCTGCAAAGAAACACATCGAGCAGCCGGATTCACGCCACTCAAAACCGGCAGCTTTAAAAATCTGATCCAAGCCTTCCTCTTCTGCTTGTTGTTTCACCAGTGATGAGCCTGGAACACAAATTGCTTTTACTCCAGATGCAACTTTCCTGTCTTTCAATACTTCTGAAGCTGCTCTAAGGTCACTTAATCGGCTGTTGGTGCAGGAACCGATAAAGGCCGCATCAATGGCGATGTCTTTCATTTTTGTACCAGGATTAAGGTCCATATATTGCAGCGCCCGATGCATGGATTTCTGTGTGCTTGGGTCGGTTTCTTGGGCAGGATCGGGAATACTCTCATCAATTGGAATTGCATGTTGTGGGCTGGTCCCCCAAGTAACAAATGGAGACATTGTTTCACAGTCAATGGAAAGGATTGCTTCAAAGTGAGCATCGCTATCACTTCTCAATTGTTCCCAGTGGGTCAGGGCTTTATGGTAAGTCTCACCTTGAGGTGTGAAAGGACGATTTGCAATGTATTCAAGAGTTTTATCGTCCGGTGCGACAATGCCTGTCCATGCGCCAAACTCAACAGCCATATTGCACAACGTCAGGCGTGCTTCAATCTCAAGGTTTTTAACTACTGGTCCTGAGAATTCAACTGCGTAACCGGTACCCCCTGCTGCACCGAATTTCTGGATTAAATGCAAAATTAAATCCTTGGCGGTGACTCCAACGGGCAATGTGCCATCAAAAATTACCTGCATCATTTTTGGTTTTTTTATCGTCAGCGTGCTCGTGCTCAATGCATGCTCACATTCGCTTGAACCAATGCCCCACCCCAATGCTCCCAAACCTCCAACGGTGCAGGTATGCGAGTCTGGGCAAACCAGGGTAACTCCAGGTAGAGCGATCCCTTGTTCCGGTGAAACGACATGGACAATCCCTTGCTTGGGATCACCCAAATCAAAGAAATTGATGTCAGCCCTTTTGGCAGACGATCGGGTAGAGATGATGAAGTCTTTACCGCTGGGCATGAGTGTTTCATCCCCACGTCCTGGAAACGTGTCAACAATATGGTCCAGGGTACAGAAAACATGAGATGGATTACGCACAGAACGATTTGCTTTTTCTAAACCTTTTAAGGCAATACTTCCAGTTCTTTCGTGTAGGAAAATTCGATCGATATAAATCAGGCTGTTGCCATCACCTTGGTTGATGACCTCATGTTCTTGCCATATTTTTTCTATCAGCGTTAAACCCATGTTTTTTTTCTTAATTTGTTTATTGGATATTATAAATTAAATTGAGAGTAATATTTCTTGAGGTCCTGTTTTGATAGAATCCTAATTCTAGTAAAACAATAAGGCTATAATTGATACCAAAGGAAAATTAGAAGGGAAAAAATGCTTAGCCATGTCGATAAAAACAACCGCCCCAATATGGTTGATGTCTCTGATAAAGAGGTTACCAAAAGAACCGCTGCTGCCTCGGCTCGGGTTAAATTACCAGCGGCAGTAAGGAGTGAATTTGCTAACGGTGAGATTCATACCCAGAAAGGGCCTGTAATCGATACCGCCATTGTTGCGGGCACCATGGCTGCGAAAAAGACCCATGAATTGATCCCATTTTGCCATCCCCTGGGACTGGACTCGTGCAAAATTTCAATCGATTTCAATGATACCGGTGATTTAGTGATCCTTTGCGAGGTCGCTATAGAACACAAAACAGGAGTCGAAATGGAGGCACTCACCGGAGCAACCGTGGCAGCACTCACGGTCTATGACATGTGCAAATCACTTTCCCATGAGATTCAGATCACCGACATCCAACTCCGGAAAAAAACCGGAGGCAAACGCACGGTTGGGTAACAACCACATCCCTGTTTTGTTATGCCACAATTGCATGGACTGATACTCACCGGAGGTCGAAGTAGGAGAATGGGCCAAGACAAAGCGTTGATGCGTTTGGCTTCAAAAACACTTCTGGAGTGTACTCACGATCTTTTGCAAGAGTGCCTAAAATCAATTTACGTGTCCATCAAAGAGGATCAAATTGGAGACCCTATCCGGGCCAAGTTTAAATTAATCATTGACGAGTACAACCAGTCTGGCCCCATGGCAGGAATCCTATCTGCACACAAAATCCATCCGAATAGCGCTTGGCTGGTTGTTGCCTGTGACATGCCCTGGTTGGATAAACAAACGCTGTTACAATTGATGGAGGAGAGGGATACCGCATTCGATGCAACAGCCTTCAACAGTCCAGAAGATGACTTGCCTGAACCGCTTTGTGCCATTTACGAACCCAATCTTCTCTCTGAGATTCTTAGCAATTCCAACCTGCTTCCTACCAACAGTCCAAGGGACTTATTAATGCAAGCGAAGGTTAAGGTTATTAACGCTAAAAATCCAAATGCTCTAAAAAATACGAATTATCCAGGAGATGATTTAAGTGAAATTGAATCTTGAGTATGCGATCATTGGGCGCGAATATTAATGATTCCTCAAACTTGAAAGATCAATGGAGAAATTTTAGGGTAATAGTATGACAGAAAACAACAACAAACCAACCGAAGAGGAAGCACAGAAAGCCGTCCGAACTCTTATTCAGTGGGCAGGGGATGACCCCGATCGAGAAGGCCTAAAGGAGACGCCCAAACGCGTCGCAAAGGCCTATTTGGACTGGTTTAGCGGTTATCAAGAAGACCCGTATGAATACTTGAAAAGAACTTTTGAAGATGTTGATGGCTACGACGAGATGGTCACTTTAAGGGGCATCACTTTTGAATCCCATTGCGAGCATCATATTGCTTTGATTACAGGCAAAGCCTATGTTGCTTATCTCCCCGATCATAACGTTGTAGGTATCAGTAAATTGGCGAGGGTTGTGGACGCCTACGCCCGACGTTTTCAGGTACAGGAAAAAATGACCGCTCAGATTGCCAATTGCATTAACGACATACTCAAGCCCCAGGGTGTTGGTGTGGTCATCATTGCTAGACACGCTTGCATGACCACAAGAGGCATTCACAAGAGCAGTGTTGACATGGTTACCAGCACCATGTTGGGAGGCTTTAGAACCAGTGAAGTAACCCGAATGGAGTTCATGAAAACACTGGGTGAGCTAACCATCGACTAAACAATTATGGGACATGTAATTTCATCCTTTGAAGATTTAAAAGCCCTTGAGGGTTTGGAGGTTGGGGTATCCGATTGGCTGCTAATCTCCCAAGAACATATCAATCAATTTGCAAATTTGACCCACGACCACCAGTGGATTCACGTCGATGTGGAACGGGCAAAAAAAGAAATGCCAGGAGGGACAACCATTGCACATGGCTATTTAACCTTGTCCATGATTCCGGCAATGACGGCAGGGTTTTTAGAATTTACCAACCTGAAGATGGGAATCAATTACGGCTTGAATAGGGTTCGTTTTACCAATATGGTTGCAGTCGACAGTCGAATTCGTGCTCGATCGGTGGCGAAAACGGTTAAACAACGCTCCAAGGCGATTCAGCTGATTGGAGAAACCTCGGTAGAGATCGAGGGTGAGAGCAAACCCGCGTGCATTGTTGAGACCGTCTCTTTTTTTCACCTCGGCTGATCATGAACAATCCAGATACCTTGGATACCACGATTGAGCGATTGATTGAGTTGCTTGATCTTGAAAGTATTGAAGAGAATATTTTTCGCGGTGAAAGTCAAGACATCGGAAGCCCACAAGTATTTGGTGGTCAAGTGTTGGGGCAAGCACTCACCGCTGCCAGCCGAACTGTGAAAAATCGTAATGTACATTCTCTGCATGCGTACTTTTTAAGGCGTGGTGATTTTAAAGCCCCAATTGTTTACGAAGTCGACAGAGCGAGAGACGGTGGGAGCTTCTCCAACCGAAGAGTCATAGCGGTTCAGCACGGAGAACAGATATTCAATATGACGGCTTCTTTCCAGAGACCGGAAGAAGGTTTGGAGCATCAATCTGAGATGCCCAATGTTCCGCCGCCAGAAGAGCTTGATAATTTGGTGGATTTGATCAAGCCGGAATGGATTGAGCAATTACCCCAAAGAATACAAAGAATGCTGACTCGGCAAAGACCCTTTGATGTCAGGCCTGTGGAGTTGCCACATTTTTTGGATAAAACAACCAGAGAGCCTAGCAAACATGCTTGGATCAAGGCCAAGGGAAAGGTTCCAGACAAACTTCCTCTCCATCAGGCACTCTTGGCCTACGTCTCTGATTACGACTTATTGACCACCGCCATACTCCCCCACGGAACCAATATATTGCAAAACAGGTTCCAGATGGCCAGTCTAGATCATGCCATGTGGTTTCACAAAAGCTGTCTTGTGGATCAATGGATGCTGTTTGCTTATGACAGCCCTAGAGCATCCGGTGCTAGGGGATTTGCAACAGGACGGATTTTTTCACGAGAAGGGGTGTTGATTGCATCTATGTCTCAAGAGGGGTTGATGCGGCTTCGAAATTAGCCAAGCCTTTGGCAAAACGCTTGCCGTTGAGAATGTAGCCCTCCGCAGAATATTGAATCATTTTTATTTCCTCATCGGTTAATTCCCGAATCACTTTGGCTGGGGATCCCATGATCAAGGAATTGTCTGGGAAGGCCTTATTTTCAGTGATCAATGAGTTGGCTCCTACTATGGAATGTTTGCCAATCACAGCATGATTCAGGATCGTGCTATTGATCCCAATAAGGCAGTGATCGCTGATGGAACAGCCATGAAGCATCACTTTGTGACCTACAGTGACCATTTTACCGATGGTTAGGGGTGCGCCAATGTCGGTATGGAGTATGGACCCATCCTGAACATTGCTGCCTGCACCTATTTTGATAGGGTCGTTGTCGCCACGAATGACGACGTTAAACCATATACTCACATCTTGTTCCAGCTGGACATTGCCAATAACGGTGGCATTGGGAGCGATGAAGTTTGCTTGATTGCAGTCCGGTGCGATGTTGTCGATCGAATACAGCATTTAAATTATTCTCTAAGCCAATCCCTGATTTGCAACTGCTTGTGTTGCTTGTTTAATGGTTTCCGGATCCCCAATGAAGCCTTGTTTAATTGGTTTGAGGTTTTCATTAAATTCATAGGCCAGTGGTATCCCGGTGGGAATATTAAAATCAACGATCTCTTCGTCAGAAATATTTTCAATCATTTTAACCATTGCCCTCAGACTGTTGCCGTGAGCTACGATTAGAACGTCTTGGTTGCCCAGTAAAGAGGGTATAATTTTTGTTTGCCAATATGGTTTGACCCTCAAAAGGGTGTCTTTTAAACTCTCACTGGCAGGTAAATCTGAGACACTGGCATAGCGGATCTCAAATCTGGGGTGGCGTTCATCATCATCATTTAAAGCAGGTGGAGGTGTGTCGTAGCTTCTTCTCCAAATTTGTACTTGTTCTTCTCCATATTCAGCTGCAACTTGAGATTTATTTAGGCCCTGGAGGGCACCGTAATGTCTTTCATTGAGCTCCCAAGCATTGGTGACAGGTATCCAGGTGAGACTCATTTCTTCAAGCATAATCCACAAGGTTCTGGTAGCTCTTTTCAATACTGAGGTGTAAGCAAGATCAAAAGATAACTGTTCATGTTTGAGGGTTAAACCAGCATCTTTCGCTTCCTGCTCGCCTTTCGGTGATAGGTCGACATCTGCCCACCCAGTAAATCTATTTTCAAGATTCCACTCACTTTGACCGTGTCGACACAAAATCAATTTTCCTGCCATTAGGGCACCTTATGGTTGTTAGTTTCTGATTGCTAGTAATTCAGTTTGGATGATTTTACTCTCTCTCATCAATAAAAAACACTTGGTCAATCAAACGACTTCAAAATATTGGTAGAATAACACTCAAACTAATTGTGAATTGTTATGGCTGTAGAACGTGAATCAATGGAATTTGATGTAGTGATAGTCGGTGCAGGACCCTCTGGGTTAAGTGCGTCAATAAAATTAATGCAGCTGTCTGAACAGCAAGGACTTGATTTGAATATTTGCGTGCTTGAAAAGAGCTCTGATATTGGTTCTCACATTATCTCTGGTGCGGTTGTAGAAACGCATGCACTGGATGAATTGTTGCCAGATTGGGAGGCGAGTGATGCTTTTATCAGAGCGCCAGTTACAAAGGATCAGATGTCTTTTTTGATCAATCAAACAGCGAGCATTGGTATACCTTCTTTCCTGATCCCCACGGCCATGAATAACCATGGTAATTCTATTATTAGTCTGGGTTCACTGTGTCGATGGTTGGCATCTAAAGCTGAAGCCCTGGGAGTGAATATTTTTCCTGGGTTTCCTGCTGTTGATTTCCTCGAAGAAGAGGGGCGCGTTGCCGGCGTAATCTCGGGGGATATGGGTCTAAGCAGGGAGGGCCAACCAAAAGACGGGTACGAACCTGGTTACGAGCTCAGAGCAAAATACACCGTACTTTCTGAAGGTTGCAGAGGCAATCTGGGTAAAAAATTAATCAAACGATTCAAATTGGACGCAGATTCTGACCCTCAGCATTATGGTATTGGTTTCAAAGAAATTTGGGCCGTTGACCCAGAGAAGCATGAAGAAGGCTTGGTTTTTCACACCGCAGGCTGGCCTTTGGATTCAAGAACCGAAGGCGGAGGATTTGTCTACCACGCTCCAAATCATCAACTCTATCTAGGCCTCATCGTTTCCTTGGATTACCAAAATCCATACCTCGATCCCTTTGGTGAATTCCAGAAATGGAAACTGCATCCAAAAATTAATAATCTTCTCGTGGGAGCTGAACGAGTTTCCTATGGCGCAAGAGCTGTGAACAAAGGAGGGTTGCAATCTCTTCCCAAGTTGACCTTTCCCGGTGGGCTCTTGGTTGGTTGCGACGCAGGATTTCTCAACGGTGCAAAAATCAAAGGCACTCACACCGCAATGAAGTCAGGCATGTTAGCTGCAGAATCCATAGCCCAGTCGTTTGCTGAAGAGAGCCCGGAAGCTGAGTTGGTCGGTTATCAAAAATCCGTTGAAGAATCCTGGATTTATAAAGAACTTCACTTGGCTAGAAATTTTTCACCTGCACAGAAGAAGTTTGGTCTCTATCTCGGTTCTGTATTTATCTGGTTGGATCAGAATATTTTTAAAGGACGATTGCCGATTACACTTCGTGTTTCAGAACCAGACCATGCAAAGTTAAAGGAAGCATCCAAGTTAATCCCAATCGAGTATCCTAAACCCGATGGAACATTTACTTTTGATCGATCCTCTTCAATATATTTGTCTGGGGTTGCTCACGAAGAAGATCAGCCTTGCCATCTTCATTTGATTGATGCAGAGATTCCCATACAAACCAATCTCCCAAAATACGGCGAACCTGCCAGACTGTATTGTCCTGCTGGGGTTTATGAAGTGCTTGAAAGCAGTGACGGCTCGATGAGATTTCAAATCAATGCCCAAAATTGCATTCATTGCAAGACCTGTGATATCAAAGATCCCAGTCAAAATATTCAGTGGGAGTGCCCGGAAGGGGGCGGGGGACCCAATTACACTGATATGTAATGCAATCTTTTCGTTTAAAAATACTGTCTTTTGATGCTTTTCTTTCAATGCGGTATCTGATAACGTGCGCTATAGTCCAGGTTACTAACTGATCATAGGACACATAGGGATACAAGCTATGCTTGAAGGAAAACAACCAAGAAATAAACCAGTCTGGGTGGCAGTCGTTCTAGGAACATTGATGACCGCTAATTTTTCCTTTTCACAAGAAACAACAGAGACAGAAATAATCCTTCCTGACCCAATTGAGATTCTGGATGATACTTTGTTTGTTCAAAGAAGCTCAGATCTTGGCTCTAAAGATTCTCAAATAATTGTCAGCAATCTGTCCGATGAAAGGCAAGATCTACTTGGTCAATATCGCCTAGTACTGCAACAGATAGACCGGTTGATTGCCTACAATGACTACGTTGAACGACTCATTGTCGATCAAGAAGCTCAAATAACAGACATCAGAAAACAACTTGATCAATTTGCATTGATCGAACGTGGGATTGTTCCATTGATGCTCGACAGTATTGATATATTGGACAAATTTATTGATTTGGATGTGCCGTTCTTGTTGGAAGAACGTAAAGCTAGGGTAGCAAGGTTGAGAACAATTATGGATTTATCCGACGTTACCGTCTCAGAAAAATACCGTCAAATTATGGATGCCTATCAGATTGAAACAACCTATGGCCGTGACATCGAAGCCTACACAGGATTGTTGGAAATTGATGGAGAAAGTCGACAGGTTGACTTTCTTAGGATAGGCAGAACTTCACTCACTTATCAGACTCCAGATCAGGAGGAAACGGGTTTTTGGAACAAACAAGCTGGGCAATGGGAAAAATTACCGAACAAATACCAAAACTATGTGACCCAAGGACTCAGAGTTGCGAGAAAACAGGTCACGCCCAATCTTCTTGAGTTGCCCATTGAGGCACCTGGAGAGGGGAGATGACCATTACAAGTACCAGACTGATTATTTCTTTCCTGTTATTTATTTTAACGATAAGTGGGCAGCTGAATGCACAAGAAGAGCAGGAATTTCCTACCGATCCAGTTATGAGCGAAAAACTCAAAAATATCCAGACTTTAGAGCAATTGCTAGAAATAACCGAAAATGACAAGCAAGCAAGCGGTGTCATCAACGATCAAAGAGAGCAAAAATTCTTAGCTGCAAGAGACCGGCAAAAATTTCTTCTGGAACAGGCAGTAGCACGCTTGGATCAAGAGGAAAAACGAAGCGTCCGATTGCAGAAACAATTTGAAGAGAATGAAAAGACCTTAGAGGATATTCAAGAAACATTGAGAATACGCATCGGTAATTTTGGTGAATTATTTGGGGTTGTGAGGCAGGTTGCCGGTGAAACAATTGCAATCGTTAAAAACTCAATCGTTTCCTTGCAATTCCCAAATAGAGAAAAAAACCTTACTGGCTTGGCAGAGGCCAGAGGCATACCTTCGATTGAGCAGATGCATGATCTCAGGGTTGAATTGCTCAGAGAAATGAGCCAATCAGGCCAAGTTCAACGGTTCCAAAAACAGGTGGTACTTCCAGGTGGTTCCATTGTAGATGCCGAAATTGTAAGGGTGGGAGTTTTTAATGCAATTACAGAGAATTTCTTTCTCCAATTTGTCCCAGATACACAAAGTTTGCAAGTGCTCGCCAGACAGCCTGCTCGGCGGTATCAATCCATGGCCAAGGATCTTTTTGCACTGGATGCTGGTTATACCACCATGGCAGTTGACCCAAGCCGTGGACAAATTTTAAGTCTATTAATCCAAGCGCCTGGCCTTGCCGAGAGAATCAATCAAGGAGGATTGGTTGGCTACTTCATTATTTTTATTGGCTTACTTGGCTTGGCATTGTCCCTATGGCGCCTCCTTATTCTCCGTCAAGACGGTCAGGCCATTAATCAACAATTAACTACTGATATTGTCTCTCAAGACAATGCCTTGGGAAGGATTTTATCCGTCCACAATGAGCACGATGCAATGGACACAGAATCATTGGAGCTGAAGATCGATGAAGCAATCCTAAAGGAAGTTCCCAAACTGGAAAAATACCACAGCATCATCAAAGTATTTGCTGCTATAGCACCGTTGTTGGGTCTTTTGGGAACAGTAGTAGGCATGATTGTGACTTTCCAAGCGTTGACACTTTTTGGAACAGGAGATCCTAAACTGATGGCAGGTGGAATTTCCCAAGCTCTTGTGACAACTATGTTGGGTTTAATTGTGGCAATACCCTTGGTTTTTTTGCACAGCGTTTTAACCAGTTGGAGTGGTACTTTGATCGAGGTGCTTGAGGAACAAAGCGCGGGCCTGATTGCAAGACATGCTGAACGGCCAAATCTATAAATACCATGAATATTTTTAGCGATATTTATATCGCAATACGCAGTTTCTTTGAAATAGGCGGTCCGGTGCTGTGGGGCATATTAATGGTCACAATTATCATGTGGACGCTGATTATCGAACGATTCTGGTTTTTTCGCTATGTACTTCCAGAACGAGTTAAAAAGACGTCCAGCCAATGGCAATCAAGAAACGAAACTCAAACTTGGTATTCAAGTAAGATCAAGGATCAGTTGATATCAGAAATATCGGTCGACACGCACCGTTTTATTTTAACCATAGAAACAATGATGCAGATTTTGCCTCTCCTGGGTTTGCTCGGGACCGTTGTCGGTATGATCAAGGTTTTTGATGTAATGACTTTTTTTGGGACTGGAAACGCAAGGCTAATGGCAAGTGGAATATCCCAAGCGACCATACCGACGATGGCAGGCTTGGTGGCAGCAATTTCTGGATTGTACATTGCCAATTTGCTGAAACGAAGAGCGGATGTTGAAGTTGCAAAAGTTACGGATCTTTTGGTCAATGAATAAGTTGGCATGAAAAGAAAATACAAAAGAAAAAAAGATGAAAGTGAAATCAATATCACGCCTCTGCTTGATATAGTTTTTATCATGCTGATTTTTTTTATTGTGACTACTTCTTTCGTCAAGGAAATTTCATTGGATGTCAATCGCCCGACTAAATCACCGGTAAAGGAACAAAAAAGATCGGAAGTGATATCGGTTCGGATTTCAGCTGAAGGCCAGATTTTTGTCCAGGAAAGACTTGTGGATATTGCTGCAGTTCGGGCAAATATTGAATCAAATTTAGCCATTAAACCCAGTGCTTCTGTGGTTATTGTATCCGACCGTGATGCCGATGCTGGTTTTTTGGTTAAAGTGATCGATCAATCTCGTTTGGCTGGGGCAAAAAATGTCTCGTTGGCAGCACAGAAATAATCATGTTAAGGAAAAAAAGAAGAGAGGAAGAGGAAAGCGAGATCAATATAACGCCAATGATGGATATTGTGTTCATTATGTTGATCTTCTTTATCGTAACCACGTCATTTATCAAAGAAACAGGAATAAATCCCAATCGTCCAGAAGCAGAAACGGCGATTCGAGCCGAACAGGGCAATATTCTCATAGCGATTTCTCCCAGCGATCAAATTTGGATGAACAAGCGCCCCATTGAATTGGAGTCGGTAAAAATCATGATAGAGGCAGCACACGCTGAGAACCCTGAAAGCAGCGTGGTTATAGTTGCTGATGAATTGGCCTCAACCGGCTTGGTTTTGGATGTGATGGATCAAATCCGATCGAGCGGTATCTCTAAAATATCCTTATCTGCACGGAAAAAATAAAGGCGAAGCATGGCTGCCATTTCTCTTAGTTTAAAACCGCAGCTGAGGTACTTGTCCGCATTAATTCTCGGTGTATTGATCTCACTTGGACTGTTTTTTTTAATGCAATCCCTAATCGACTCCGGTGAGCAAAATAAAAATGCCTCATCTGAAGGGCAGATTATGGAATTCATCAGAATCAGGGAAGATGAGACACTAAGTATTAAGGACCGAAGGAAACCACAGAAACCAAAGCCCCCTAAAGAGCCCCCACCGCCACCCAAACTGATAGTTGAGAAACAAGTAAAACCTACGATGAACAGAATAAAGATCGAAATACCCAACATAGATTTACCCAGCATCGCAGGAGGAGGACCATTTTTAGGCAACTGGGCAGGCAATCCTTTGGCAGAAGGCGATGTCTTGCCCATTGTTAGGATAGACCCCCAGTGGCCCCGAGAAGCTCTTATTGAAGGCATAGAGGGGTATGTTGTGGTTGAGGTAACCATTGGCGCAGATGGTTCCGTGAAGGACGTTCGCATAATTCGATCTGAGCCAAAAAGAATGTTTGACAGGAACGTGATAAGGGCTGTTTTAAAGTGGAAATTCAAACCCAGAATTATCAATGGGGTGCCGGTTGAAAGAAAAGCAATCCAAATGCTGGAGTTTACACTCGATGACTTTAATTAGTACAACAATGACATCCGTTTTGCACAATAAAACAATACATGCCTTAGCACTTTCCATGTTATGGAGCACAGTTTTTTTAGGGATTACAGAGACATTCTCGGCAGAGAAATTACCCAGTTACCATCCATTAACAGAAGAGAGAACTGCCCTTGAGAGAAGAAGCACTGCACCGCAAATGAATTACAACGTTAACAAGAAATTCGAAAGCGTTGCTGAACGATTCGGTGATGGTGATCTGGAAGGTGCAATGAAGAGTTTGCAATCCATGCTCAACTGGAACATTAACGACTACGAGAGAGCAGTTATCTATCAATTTATGGGGTTTGTATACGTACAACAGAACAACATTGATATGGCAATTGAAGTATTTAGAAAGTGCACCGACCTCGACATATTGTCGACATCCCAACATCAAAGCACGGTCTTTAATTTAGCCAGCCTGTACGGGTCGAGAGAAGATTGGGACTCGACAATCAGCAGGTTGATGCAGTGGTTTAAATACGCATCTGACCCAGTGGCAGAAGCTTATATTATGATGGGTATAGCGTATTTTCAGAAAGGCGATCCATTGACGGCACTTCCTTACATCCATATTGCCAATATTAAATCCAAAAAACCCCAAGAAAGCTGGCACCAGTTGGAATTAGCAATCTTATTTTTAAACAAACGTTTTGAAGCAGCGGTCGAAATTCTCAAAAGAATGGCCACCTATTGGCCAGACAAGGAAAAGTACTGGGAAACCATGGCGGGCGTTTACATGGAATTGCAGAAAGATCCTGATGCTCTTTCGGCATTGACACTTGGCTACAAAAATAACGCAATCAGCAAGAAAGAAACCCTTGAGAACCTTGCTCGATTAAGCCTATATTTAGAGATTCCATACCAGGCAGCCACGATAGTCGAAGAAAACATCAATAACGGCTCACTGGAGAAGAACGAGAAAAACTTGAAATTATTACTGGGTGCTTGGACCGCTGCTAGAGAGTTTGATCAGGCCATCGAGGTTATCAATGTTTTGGCACCCATGATCAATGATGGAGATCTGTACATTCAAAAAGCTATGTTGCTGAATGAAAAGGGAGACTGGGAAGGCATAATACTGGCGGCAAGTCAGGCTTTAAATACTGGCAATTTGAAAAAACCTGGAGATATTTACATCCTTATGGGTATGGCACTAACGGAATTAGAGGAATACGACCAGGCCATCAGCTCTTTTGAAAAAGCTGTCGAATTGGGTACCGATGGCAATAAAAGAAATGCCGAAGCCTGGATTGAATACGTCACCGATCGAAAAGGAAGTTAAATCAAGGAAATGATTTTTCTTTCAAATCAGGCTCATTAATTTCGCCTAGAATCAAACTACGCGATTTTTCAGCAATTTCTCCCGCACCGTTGTCAACATCTTTGGCGTATATGGGTGGGAAAATGGTGATGGTGAGGGGAACTTTGCTCGGCCACCAAATTTCTGATCGGAGCATTTTCCGGGTTCCATTGATTGCAATCGGTATGACAGGAATATCATTTTTTACAGCGGTGACGAAAGCACCTAACTTAAATTTGAGCAGCCCATCTTCTGCATGAAAAGTCCCTTCAGGGAAAAAAATAATCGAATCCAATTCTTGGCTGCTGGTCATAATCCGTCTTATGTCTTGGGCGCCCTTTCTTGCGTTAAATCTGTCTACCAAGTGTGTACCCAATTTTCTTACGATGTAACCAAGAAAGGGAACGTGTTTCAGTTCCTTTTTCGCAACGTAGGCATATTGAGGGGGAAGCACCGCACTCAATACTATTGGATCTATGTAACTGGCATGATTTGCAACGAGAATTGATGAAGCATCGGTAAGATTTTCATAGCCTTTAACACGGACTTTAAAGCGCAATACTTTAAGAATTATGGTTACCCCTTTTTTGGCTATCAAACGAGTGGTTCGAACATTAGAAGTGAAAGGAAAGCAGAGAATAATACCCAAGACTACAATCAGAAAAACAAGCCAGGCCCAGAAGCCGAAGAAATATGCGTTCAGTACTTTCACAGCAAATTTTTTGGATTTTTTATGGTAAAACGTCCTATTCTTATAGGCTATGATACACAATCATTGAAGAACTATGACACATTCGATTCCAGATCCAAACTCTTCGCATTCTGATATAGATTCATTCCTTGACTCTATATGGATGGAACAAGGCTTGGCTAAAAACACCTTGTCGGCTTATCGTTCTGATTTGTTAATTTTGGAACGATGGACAATAAATAAAAACTTAACACTGAGAAAGATTTCAAGGGCTGACTTGTTGGATTTTATTTCCGAGCGAGCTAATTTAGGTTCAAGTGCTCGTTCTTCTGCAAGACAACTCTCCACATTTAGGCGGTTTTACAATTACCTTTGTGGACAAGAAATTATTTCTCAGAACCCAACGTTAAAAATCTCAATGCCTAAATTGGGTAGATCCTTGCCGAAAATGATTTCTGAGGAAGAAGTGATTAAGCTCATTAAAGCACCTGTGGTCAAAAAACCCTTGGGCTTCAGGGACAGAACAATGCTTGAAGTACTTTACGCAACTGGCCTAAGAGTTTCGGAATTGGTGCAGCTAAAGCAAACGCAATTAAATTTAAACCAAGGCTTTATCAGGGTTATGGGAAAAGGCAACAAGGAACGGTTGGTGCCTCTTGGTGGAATTGCAAAAAATTGGCTGAAGCGTTATTTGAAAGGTCCCATTCATGAGATTCTGGGTGAGCGGAGTACAGATTACCTGTTTCCAACGAGAACCTCAGAATGTATTTCCAGACAGGCATTTTGGCAGTTGACCAAGAAGTACGCAAATAAAACAGGGATCAGATCTGATTTATCACCGCATACACTAAGGCATGCTTTTGCAACACATTTGCTCAACCATGGTGCCGATTTAAGAGTGGTTCAAATGTTGTTGGGACACAGTGATTTATCGACCACACAGATCTACACTCATGTTGCTCAACAAAGACTCAAAGATATCCATGAAAAACACCATCCTAGAGGTTGATTTTTTGTAAACTAGACGTAGTGAATAATATGAAAAGAAAATTACTATACATTTTTCTACTGCTGAATATTCACCCAGTCCTTGCCGGTGAATCTTCAATTGCTGATAATTCAGAGACTTCTCAGATGAATGAGATCCAAGAGAACAAATCAAGACTTCTTGCAGAGTTGTTCGATGTTTTCCCTGGAGGCAAAGATGCCAAGATCACAGAATCAAGTATCCAAGGTCTATATACAGTTTCCATTGGGTCACAGGTTTTTTATATGAGTCAGAATGGTAAATTTATTTTGCGTGGTGATATTTACGATACGGAATCGGGGACTAATTTGACGGAGCGGGAAAGGATCTCAGCTCGAAAAGATTTTCTCAATCAGCTGGATGAAGAGGAAATGGTGATTTTTGCACCAGACGATTTCCAGCACACTGTTACCGTGTTTACCGATGTTGACTGCGGTTATTGCAGGAAATTTCACAGTGAAATTGACGAGGTGATGGAGCAGGGTATTCGGGTTCGTTATCTCTTTTTTCCGAGGACAGGTCCAGATACAGAGAGTTGGGAAAAGGCAGAGAAAGTTTGGTGCAGCCAGGATCGCCAGAGTGCCATAACAAGGGCGAAACAGGGCAAAAACTTGAAAGCTAAAGTCTGCTCAGACACACCCGTTCAGAAACATTACAGTCTTGGGCAAGTGTTTATGGTACAGGGCACACCAACGATGGTTACTGACAAAGGAAATATAATTGTTGGCTACATGCCAGCGGATGCCTTGAAAGCTCGTCTGGAATCTGATTTTTGATTTACCGTTCCAGATATTTCAGTTTGTCTTTGACCTCTCGCCAATCATCAGCATCAGGAGGCGGTGCTGGCGCATGAGTGATCACCGGCCAGATCTGAGATAGTTCTTGGTTTAATTCCAGAAATTTTTCTTGCCCCTCAGGGATTTCATCATCAGCAAAAATAGCATCAACGGGACATTCAGGTTCGCACA
>Ga0209445_1000712_pt1 | contig 18476 bp, 15 predicted proteins | sample MarorgKNORR_S2LV_4_FD_188223 | JGI IMG/M metagenome (GOLD analysis project Ga0209445, IMG submission 188223) | Marine microbial communities from the Southern Atlantic Ocean, analyzing organic carbon cycling - NADW_A/KNORR_S2/LV (SPAdes) (version 2) | ecosystem: Environmental > Aquatic > Marine >... | reverse complement strand
CGACCTGGCCTGATCTCAATACATTGACGCCGGGACACGCCTGAAGGCGACCTCGTCCGATACCAGACCCACCGCGAGCGCTCACCTCTGATGCCCTCGTCGACGGACAATCATCCTGTAGCGCGGCGAGCCCCTTCTGGGAGGCCGTCAACCATCTGAGGTTCGGTGCTGTCCGCTTGGCCATTGCCCAAGGGGTCGGTACCTGCCTAGAGCGACGACACCACCTCGGCGTAGCCGTCGAGGAGCGGCAGCACCGCGTCACGGCCCTCCGAATACGACCCTAAGTAGTCCGGACCGAATAAATCGTGCGGGAATCTAGCAATCGGAAAGAGATCCACACCTACAACCAAATGCTTGGCGGGTTGGGGCACCTGGGTTGCGTTCTTCTTATAGAGATTGAGGAAGAGGCCCGTCGTAAGCCGCCCCTCAAGGAGTGAACGGGCCTCCAATAACACCTCCTTTGTCGAACAGGCCGACGAAACCCACTCTTACACCGAATACGACCCGGCTCAGGTCGGCAATGCCGCCTGCCGGCCATTCAGTAGCTGACGTTCAGCCTGCCTGACGACCCGGTCGCCCCGGGCTGTGACCTACTAGTTCTGGAAGGCATAGTGGTCCTTGACAAAGGGCAGCGGCCCGCTCTGGCGAGGACTTGGCCACCAGGAGATAAGACAGCCAGCGGGTTCGAGCCACGGCCAGAGGGTCCCGTAGATTCAAGGAATCTCCGAGCCGAGCTAGTAGCGGAGGCTTGTTCAGACCTAGATGGCCGGAACATCACCTAGTCAGATCGAATTGTTCGTTCGGTCCACTACAACTCGAAAAGGGCTTCGGTGATCTCCAATCACCTTGCCAAACCAGCTCATGACTTCAACACTGAGGCCCTCCTTAGGATCCAACCCGCGAGCAGCAGAGCAGGCACTGCCATACACAATGCTGCGGTGCGGGGACCGACGAGTGATTCCATACTGCCGTCGATGAGACTCGCTAGTGGTCGAATCCCAAAAAATGACATGCTCCAGATGGCCATTACACGACCCCGATGCTCTTCAACGATCGATGCATGGATCATCGTGGTTGCCAGAGTTACCGCCGTCAGGTAACCGACTCCAGCCAAGACAAGACTCACGAAACCGACCTCGGCCGTTGAGGACAGGCCGAAACATGCAATGCCGGCTCCAAGCAGGCCCAACGCCAGTCCGACAATCCGAATTGATGCAGTTACTCGATGGGCGACAAAACTCACACCGATGACAGCACCCAGCCCAAAACCGCTGACAAGTATCCCGGTAAATGAGTCCGGTCGAGAAAATACGGCCGTCGAAAAGACCGGCGTGAGGGTAGTCACTGGGTCAGCCGCCATGGACACTACGGCGACCACGACCAGCATGAGGAGCAAGGTGGAGTTTGACCTCACCAGCCTGAGGCTGTCCATCAATGGTGCTCGCCTCGATCGAACGAAATGTTGTGGTCTGGGCTTTACGGCGAAGAGCGCGACCAGCACGGCAAGAAAGGAGACGGAATTGAGCATAAAAGCCCATGTGAATCCAAGTCCTGCGACCACAAATGCTCCGGCAATCGGACCAACCGCTCTTGCCAGATTGAAAGTTGACGCATTCAGCGCGATCCCTACCGCTATGTCCTCTTCGTCCACAAGTGAGGGAAGCAGCGCCTGGGTGGCGGGGACGGAAAGGGCGTGTCCAAGGCCAATACCAAGGGCACATCCCACCAGAATTGGAACGGTGACTTGCCCAAGGAGGGATAGCACAGCCAGGATCGCAGCAATCAGGGCTGAGCTTCCCTGGGCGACAAAGAGGATTCGCCTTCGGTCGTATCGGTCAGCAGCCGACCCTGCCCAAGGTGCGAGGATCACCGGGCCAAGAAACTGGGCAGCGTTTACTAGCGCCACGAAAAAGGTAGAGCCTGTCAACCGGAAGATGAGTATCGCCTGGGCGATGTTCTGCAGCCAGGTGCCCGTTGCTGAAACGAAGTTTCCTGAGAAGAAGAGGCCGAACCGGCGCTTTCGCAATACCCTCCAGGTCCGCGACCCGGTACCTAATCGATCGGATGCCTCGGTCATCTCGGAATAACCGGTAGAACCACGTGGGATGGATGGTCAGCATCGTGAAGGATCGTGTCAGAGCCGAACTTGAGCCCATAGAAGTGGCTGTAGTTCCCATCGGTCACCGATGAGTCTCCGTTAGTGATCTGAAGACGGATCCGGTTCCCGGTCACGAATACGTGGGCGATTGGCCAGACTTCGATGTCGAACCGGTAGACCTTCCCAGGCTCAATGGGCTTGGGGTCTCGATGGGGGTGGAACGGACGACCGATCTTTGAACGGGATTCATCGAGCTCCCGATGAGAGGCCCGGAGCCACCCACGGGCGAGCAAAACATCACGGTGGTTCTGACCAGTCCCGCTGGGCACCTGGTCCCACAGCTTGACAAAGAAGTCGGTGTCCAGTTGGTCTGACGAGGCGTAGAGCACCACCGCGATTGGTCCAGCAATCATGACATCCTGCTCGAGCGGTTCCGTCGTCCAGGTAAGAACCTGCGAGGTTGGGTCAGATGATCCGTCGGGCTTGAACTCGACGGGGCCGAGGTGCCACTCCTGACGGGGATAGGAATAGGTGGTTCCCCCTTCGCCACCTCGGGGTGGTTCCTGGGAGAGGGATCCGTCATTGAGAGAAACGACTGCCCCTGAGGGTCCTCGGCGCAGGTACAGGTTCGAATATTCGATCTCTTCTGGAGGCCATTCGCTCCATGCCACATACTCGGCTATCCCCGATACGAAGGTGGTGACAGTGGGGCCATCCATGACTCCTGTGTCATGACCCTTCAGCCAATAGTCGTACCAGGGAAGCAACACCTTCTCGTGGAAGTCAGGGCGCTCGAAATCCTGTTGTGCACGGACTGCCCCAAGGCGAACCGGCTGCCCTGCCTCCTCGACTAGCAACTTCTTAGGGCCGGACGTGAGCTCGTAGCCAATGAGGTTGCCCCGAAGGTGCAAGGCGTTCTTACCCCAACTACCGATCGAAAACGTCGGAACCGTCGAACCCGCGAGCCCCCAGTACGGCGATCGGAGACGCCAAAATTCATCGTCGGTAGGATGGGCAAGCATCGCTTGTACAAGGTCGGTCTTAAGCCGTGCTGCGGATTCGGGTCCTGGCGGCCCATTGAGGTGGTTATATCGAACGCCAAAGGACCAGATGATTGGGAGTCCGAATGCCGGGATCCCACCATGGAACTGGCCGTCCCGGTAATGGTCGACCTTGGCGTCGTAGGGCGCAATACATGTAAGCGACGGCGGAGCCTGGATAGCGGCGCTCCACTGGGCCATCCCAAAGTACGATTGGCCGATCATTCCGACTTTGCCGGTGCACCAGTCCTGGCCTGCAATCCATTCGATCGCGTCGTAGAGATCCGTCTGCTCCTCCGGTCCGAAGTACTCCCAGACTCCCTGGTCTGATGCGCCTGTGCCCCTCGCGTCCGCAAGTACGTAGACGTAACCCTGTTGCACGTACCACTCGATGGGGCCGGTTTCCCTCCATAGGAATGCCGGATAGGCGGGCAGTCCAGCGAGATCTTTTTGATATGGGGACACCGCATAGAGAGCGGGGTAACGACCAGGCTCGTCGGGACGGTAGACGTCGGCTCGGATAGAAATTCCATCGCGCATTCGGATTGCGACATTTCGGTCGACAATGACCCCGTCAACGGGCGACCGATGATAGGGACCCCATAGCGTGACTCCCCCGATCCCATCTCCCACTCTTCAGTCACCTCCCCCAAGTGAATTCGGACGAACTACGCAGTATCCGTGCTACCAGACCCGACCGTCGGACTCTTCTCCCACCGAGCAACGTAGACCGCACCCGCTAGGACGGGTAGGGCCATCAGGAACGCCGCGTAGCGGAGACCCAGCCAGGTGGCGATCAGTCCGTCAACAAGGCTTGCCATCGGACGGACCCCAAGGAAGGCCACGCCCCATAGGGCCATGACCCTTCCGCGGTGTTCCTCGGTCACCTGCATGTGCAGCATCGTCGTAGCCAGGCTCACCGAGACGATGAATGCCATCCCGGCGAGGAACAGGACGGCGATACCGACCGCTCCGCTCGTCGAAGCCCCGAAGCCGATAATCGTCGCCCCTACCACGGTCATCGCCATGGCGATGTTCCGAAGTGACACCCGGGCCCGGGCGACGATGAGCGCTGCCCCAAATGCGGCGCCTACTCCGAAGGAACCGGTCAGGATGCCGGTGAACGTGTCAGCGCGACCGTAAACCTCCACTGAGAAGGCCGGGGTGAGGTTGTTGACCGGGTCCACTGCAACTGCGACCACCGCCACCGTGAGAAGTAGAGGCATCATCTGGCCCTCCCGTCGCACTAAACGTACGGTGTCCCACAGTTTTGGCCGTCCCTCTGTCATCGACCTCTCTCGTTTGGGAATCTCCAAGACCAGGAGGGCGCCGACCAACCCCAGGTATGACAGAGCGTTGATAGAGAAGGCCCAGGTAAAGCCCACCGTTGCTATCAGTACTGCACCGACCATCGGTCCCACCGCCCGCGACAGGTTGAACGTCACCGAGTTCAAGGCAACAGCTGACTGGAGATCCGCACGGGTCACCAGAGATGGGACGAGGGATTGCTGGAGGGGCACCGAGAAAGCCTTAGCGACGCCGACGGTTAACGCAGCGACGATCAGGAATGTCGGATTGACGATGTCGAGGTACGTGACGAGTCCCAGAGAGGCGACAACGCCCGCAGACCACACCTGGGTAAGGATGAGCATCCGCCGGCGATCGAACCGGTCGGCGACGGCGCCTGTCCACGGGGCCAGGACCACCACGCCGATGAACTGGGCAAAGGTCACGACAGCTACATAGAAGGTCGAGCCGGTCAAACGGAAAATCAAGACCACCTGAGCGATGTTCTGAATCCAAGTTCCGCAACTGGAGAGCAGGTTGCCAATGAAGTAGGGGGCGAAGTTGCGTTGGAGAAGTACACCCAGTGTCGTACTCGCCTCGGCGTGTTCAGGTTCGGGCGGAACCTCGGTGGGCGCCTGGTTCACTTTAAGCTTCCGTCTCACTACACCCCACGAAATTCAGGAAGGACGTGGGCCCCGAGTAGTTCGATGCTTTCGAACCATCGATCGAACCGGAGTCGCAAGTCAAACACGAGGTGATCGACGCCAACAGCCTCGAATTTACGAACCTCGGCAATGACCTCGTCAGGATTCCCTGCGATGAGTGAGCCCTCTATGTCCTCGACGGTTGCAAACTCGCCGGACGGTGGCTTGACCCACCACTTACCACGCTTGTTCGCCCATGCCAACAACCCGTCGATATTCAGTCCGTCGAAGGCAGACTCGCGCGTCGGGGCAATCGAAGTCGGTGGAATCACCGCAACAGTCGGCATAGGTCGACCATTCGCGGCAGTGAGTTCCCGCATGGCCCGAGCACGCTCCTCGATCGTCAACAGTGTCGTGCGGCCCGGCATCCATCCGTCCGCGTATTCGGCTGCCAGTCGCGCAGACCTCGGCGTCGCCCCGCAGTACCAGAACGGGATGGATTCGGCTGGCTTGGGATCGATCGTTATGTTTTCGAAGGAGTACACCTCGTCGGCGTAGGTGACCCCATCCCCAGAGTGGAGCCGGCGCAGGATCTCGGCATTGGAACGAACCAGATCCACCCGGTCCAGGTCACCCATCCCAACGAGTTCGAACTCGTGGTCGAAGGTCCCGGCACCAAAACCGAGGATCAAACGGTCCCCGACGAGCTTCGTGAGCGTCGAAACGCAGATCGCCAGATGTACCGGATGGCGGAACGGAATCAGGGACCCCGTTCCCAATGTGATGTTCTCGGTAACCGCCCCGATCGCGCTCAGAGTCGTGAGTGCCTCGTAGAAAGTGATGTTTGCCGCCTCCATCTCGGCATGTGGCTCGAAAACGAGATGGTCCCGGACCCAGACCGAATCGAACCCAGAGCTCTCGGCCAGGACGGCCCCATCCAACAGAGCACGCCGACTGGCGTGTTCGCCAAAGTGCGGCATCAACAATCCGAACTTCATACCCATGATCCAATCGTCCTCACTGATGTCTCGTTTCTCAGTTGGAAGGACGGGCAAGCCGTCCCCACCCCGGTTCTCCGACCACCCTGCCATCCACGTAGACGTCCCTTCCCCGTACAAGGGTTCGGTGAATTCGACCGCGTGTAACCCGACCGTCGTAAGGGGTCCATCCGCACTTAGATAAGACACTGTCCGAAGAGTGCCGTGTCTGATCATTCGGATCGAAGATCACGATGTCGGCATCAAAGCCCGGCTTTAGAAATCCCTTCTCCGCAAGACGAAATTCCGTAGCCGGTTCCTCGGCTACCACTTCTGCGACACGCGTCAGCGGGATCCTCCCGCCCATTGACTCATCCAGAAGCAGCGGATACTGCTCCTGGATGCCCGGAGTTCCCGTGTGGCACGCCCAACAGTCCTCCCAGCCGACCTCTTTCTCCTCCCGGGTGTGGGGCGCGTGGTCTGACGAGAGCATGTTGATCGTCCCGTCATTGAGTGCCTCCCATACCGCCTCCCGATGATGATCAGGCACCCAGTAAGAGAGGGCATAGGGGCCGAGCTTCTCGATATCCGCCCAGCGGGACAAGAAGAGTGCCCAGTGATTGACCTCACAACTGACTTTCACGCCACGTTCGCGTGCCCGCCGGACGAGTTCGATCGAGCCTTCCGTCTGCATGTGCACGATGTGCAACTTCGTATCCGTTGCCTCCGCCATCTGCAAAAGGACAGCGATCGCCGAGTCCCAGATGAGGCCGTTGTGCGTCGCCAAGGTCTGCGCGTACGCTGCCGGGCTCCGGTCACCCTGATCCCAGTGGGACTGCTCGATGGTGTCCATGATCGCTTGATCATGGGGATGGACCATGAACGGCCGCCCGGTGGGTCGGATCGCCTCAAACATCCGGAGCAGGTGACCGTGGTCGTGAATCCCGGTACCACTCGGATGCGGATAGTCCCGACCCGTGTCCACGACCATGTAGATCTTGTAGGCCGCCACACCGGCCTCGGCCATCGGCTCGACCTCGTCGAGTTCGCTGGGAACCGGGTTGTGGTTCCAGTCCACGATGCTCTTGGCGTCGTAAAGGTCGAAGAGTTCTTCGAGAATCTGACGGGTCTTGGTTACAGGATTGAGGTTGGGCATCCCGAAGACCGTCGTCACCCCGCCCGCTGCCGCGGCCTGAGTGCAGGTAGTGATGTCCTCCTTGTGGACATAGCCGGGCTCTCGCAAATGGACATGGACGTCGACCATTCCCGGCAGGACCCATTTACCCGTGGCGTCAATTCGTTCCACGCTTTCGTGAAGCGGAACCGCCCCGGGAGCCGAGACTGCAACAATCTTCTCACCTGCGATCAGTAGGTCACCCGGTGCCACTCCGCTCCCGGTGACGATCTCACCGTTCTCAATCACCCGGTCGATTCGCGGGTCATCACCCATCGACCTGAACCTCCTTCACCAGGAGTTCATCAATCTCCAACCTTGACGCGGAGCGCACCCGGACCGCACCTCCGTCGAAGTGCTCGGCGAACCAGTCGACGATCAGCGGAATCACATGGTCGCCATACTGTTTGTAAGCCGCGTAGTGGGTGGTGTGGCCCTGCATCACGAGTTTCTTCGGCGCCCGGGCCTTCTCGTAGAGCGAGGTTGCGTGATCAGTGGGTGTCGTCGCATCGTTTTCCACCCCGATGACCATGAGGCCCGCAGGAGCGACTCGATCGACCACGTCGATGGGTCGATACTGCATTATTGCATCCGCACACCGGAGCGGAACTGCCGAGGGGATCTTGTCGTCCACATCGGCTTTGATGTTCGTTGCACGGCGTTCCGGGGTGGGGACCATGATCTCTTCTCGCGGGTGCACCATTTCCCCGGTCCCCGTGACCACGCGTTCACGACGGTCGTTCTCGAGTCGGTCTAGAAACTCCTGCCACTCGTATTCACGGCGCATCCGACGAAGCCAGTCCTCACCGTCGGCAACCGGAACCTGCGAGACGGCAACGCGAATTCGGTCATCCGACGCGGCTAGGAGGACGGCGTTCCCACCACCGGTGCCACCACTTCCGAAGACGCCAATGTTGTCGGCGTCCACGTCTTCTCGCGTGGTGAGATAGGTGACGGCGTTCGTCAGGTCCTCCAGTTGGAGCTGAGGGAGGATGACTCCGCGATCACCTTCGCTCTCCCCGAACCCCCGATAGTCGAAGATCAGGACCAAATAGCCCGCTGCAGTCAGGGCCTCGTGGTAGGGCAGGTACAACTTGGCGTCCTTGAGGCCCAACCAGCCAGGCCCCTGCACTATCCCCGGCCAGGGTTCAGATGAACTCCCATCGGGAAGTCTGAGAATCGCTGAAATCTGGTCGCCTTCAGAATAAAAGGAAACCTTTTCTTCCCTCATCTGCCTCACTCCTCCTTACTGAATCCTTAGAGACCAAACACCTTGAAGATGCGGTTAGGGCTCCAGGGCGGGAAGCACGTCTCGGACTAGCACTTCCATCTGTTCGATCGTCTTGTCAATGGTGATCGGTACGAACTTAAGATCGAAGACATTGACTCCTGCATCTACAAACCGACGGGTCTTTTCAATGAAAGTGTCGAGCCCGCCCGATATCACAAGTGTTTGAAGGCCTTCTTCGTTGAAGCGTGACCCAAAACCATCAGCCATGTACTGATGGGCCTCGTCGTCAGAACCGGTTAGAGCGGCAAAGATATTGACTCCAAGATCATCTGGCATCGGGCGCTTTTGCTTGTCCGCATACGAGCGCATTGAGGCCACTCCATCACGAAACATGTCGGCTGAGATCTGGCTCGGAATCCATCCCTCAGCGTAATCAACCGCTCGCTGTATAGCCGCCTCGGACCGGCCCCCGATCCAGAACTTCGGTCGGGGTCGCTGCACAGGCTTCGGATATACGGCGAGTGCATCAAAGTCATAGTACTGACCGTGAAAAGATGCCTCATCCTCTGTCCAGATCGCTTCCATGACTTGAAGAGTCTCGTCTGTAATTTGTCCCCGATGGCCCTTAACGTTGAAGGTGGCGAACTCCTTATCGGAGACTCGGGCATGGGTGCTGATGTCCTGGATGCCTCCTGATTCCATTCGACCACGCCGCGGTGCTCCCACCCCGACACCCACCACAAGACGCCCATTCGAAAACACGTCAAGAGCGGCTGCCTCCTTTGCAAGTAGAACAGCATTGCGGTATGGAACGACCAGGATCCCAGTTATCAACTTGACGTTGTTGGTGCCTCCGGCAACAAAGGCGAGCGTTTGAAGGGCCTCATAGACATCCCGATCTTCTCCGCTCTGGTCGTGGAGCCCGGCACAGGAGGAAAGCGCTGCATCGGCGATGATGTGATCCTGGACCGAAACCCCGTACAACCCGAGCTCATCGGCAGCCTGGGCAACGTCAAGGATTGCCTGAGGGCCGGCCGTGCAATAGGTCTGGGGAAGACGAATACAGAATCGGATCCCCTGATCACTATGTGTAGTCAATGGTCTGACCCTTCTTCATCGTTGCCGGTGGGTCGGCTTAGACAGCCTATCAACGAACTGGTATACCCTATACAAGTTCGGATTAGGAAGGAGGAAGACACCTGGTGCAGCCTCGATTCTCAGTAATGCTTCCCCAAACAAACTCGGTCGCTTCACGAGATGCGATCCTTCGTGTCGCAGAGGCCGCCGAAGAGCTCGAGTTTGATGCAGTGACGGTCCACGACCACCTCGTGTTCAACGGTTTCTGGATCGCCTCGGGAATGCAGAATGCCGATGGCCCTGGCGATAATCGGGACCTCTACGAGGCACTGGAGACGCTGACTTTTGTCGCTGCCCGTACCGAGCGGATAAGACTGGTTACATCCGTCATCATCCTCCCGTTGCGCGAGCCGGTGTTGTTCGCCAAACAGGCAGCCACGCTCGACGTGCTGTCCGAGGGTCGGTTCGTCCTCGGTGTAGGAGTCGGGCCACCGCTCAAGCCGATTGGTTACGAGACCACCAAGCTGGGCCAGCATCGCGACAACGCGGCAAGGGAGTATGACGCAGTAGGTGTTTCAGGAAACCGCGGGGTGCGGACGAACGAATACCTCGAAGCAATATTCACCATCTGGGAGAACGAAAGCGCCACTTTCCAGGGTCAGTTCGTCTCGTTTAAGGACATCGAGGTCTTTCCCAAACCGATCCAGAAGCCGAGGCCCACCGTGATGGTTGGTGGTCGGTCCGACCACGCGTTACGCCGAGCAGCAAGGTACGCGGATGGATGGAACCCCAGCCAGGTCAGTGCCACTCAGTTGGCTACGTCACTGCCGACCCTTCATACCTATTTCAAGGAGGCGGGCAGAGGTGAACCGACTGAAGTCGGAATCAACATCCATTCGGTGATCGCCGACACCGACGACGCAGCCCACGTAATTGCGGACCCATCGGCAACCAAGATGTTCCCAAACCTCGACGAGTACAAGGAACGAACTATTCTCGGCAATCCCGATGCCTTTACCCGGCGAGTCCAGGAGTATGTCGACGCCGGGGCCAATTACATCGAACTAAAACCCTTATACCCCGACATTGACCACCTCATAAACCAAATGCATTTGATTCATGACGAAGTGATGCCGGCGTTCGTGTAGAAGGGGCTTGGAATACCGCGAACCTCAGCCATCAGGGCAAGGAGTGCAATGCGCTACACCGATACTATCCGAAACATCGGAGGTCGAACAGTTCCACCGGAAGGGGACTGGGAGCTCGACATTCCCAATACCTTCGCCACCTTTACCGCTCCCCATCTCGTTCTGGCCCGAGTCAAAGGTCGAATACCGGGGATCACTGGCTCGTTTACAGTGGCTGCCGATCCGTCCAACTCGCGCCTAGAAGTCGAACTGGACGCGCGGACTCTCACAAGTGACGATGAGAAACGGGATCAGCATCTAATCTCTGAAGACTTCATCCATGTTGAGAAGTTCCCGACTATCTCCTTTTCGAGTACTTCCATCCAGCCAGTCGACGACCTATGGAAGTTGACGGGCGATTTGACGATTCGCGGCAAAGCCAACTCGGTGACACTCGATGTGAGATTTCTCGGACTGACATACGACTGGGGAAGACTGAAGTCTCTCTTTTATGCCGAAACTGTTATCGACCGGCATCAGTGGGGTATGAAGTGGAACAGGCCCCTTGAATGGGGAGGTGTGGCAGTCGGGCGGGAGGTTCGCCTTGAGATTCACGCCCAGGCGAAACTGATCGAGGAGGAGTAGCTCGGACAAACACCTTCGTCATCACCGAGACTTCAGGACGTCTCCCTCTTGGTGCCAGGGGACCAGCTTCTTTTTCAGCAGAGCCACCATCAGCATTGTGAGACTGGAACACACTATGAGGATGACGACTACGGCAAATGATTGCGCCATCTCGAAGTTGTAAGAGGATCTTTTTAGGATGGTCCCAAGCCCCTTGAAACTACCCATCAACTCTCCGATGAGCACACCGATGTACCCGCGGATGACCGCCATTCGGAGCCCAATCAGCACATAGGGGAAGAGATCCGGAAGGATCACTTTTCTCATGATCTGAAATCTGCTCGCTCCAAAGACGCGCCCAGCGTCAACCAAGGCCAGGTTCACCTGAGCGCCACCCTCCATAGTGGTTATCAGGACGGGAAACACTGCCAGAAGAAAGATGATCACGACCTTTGACTGTGCGCCAAGACCCCAGATCAGGATGATCACCGGAGCCAAGGCACTGCGAGGAACGGCGTAGCAGTAATAGACAATCGGCCCTAGAAGAAGTTCACCCATCTTTGTTGTCCCCACAAGGAGGCCAAGCGTCGTACCCACTACCGCTGCAAGAACGTACCCATAGGCAAAATTCTTCAAACTGAAGACAAGGTCTTCAGTAATTGGTGATTCACCGACGATTGGGAGCATGCGCCACAATTCAGCGAAAATTGCGGAAGGAGGCGGCAAAAACTTTGGATTCATGACCTCGAGCGGCCCCGAGATCATCTCCCAAAATCCAAGCAACGCTATGACCTCAGCGACGAATACCAGGTTCCAGACGAAGGCACCCGAAGTCTTCGACCTACGGAGGTGGGTCGAAATAGCCTGATGGTCGACCAACTGCTCGGGGTCCATACTACTCAGGTCAGCTTTTACCTTTTTCGCCCTCATAGTTCTACCTCTGGACCTTGCCGAAATGCCATGGCGCGAGTCTCTCCGCCATAAATCGCACCCCCTGGCCTAGAACGATCGTGATCAATGCTGCGCTGAGCAGTACAGCGAATGCCGCTCCAGACTTGAAGTGAGAGGTCATGAGCACGATAAGTGCACCAAGACCCTTAGATGATCCAACGATTTCCGCTACTTGGAGTGAGATCATGCAAATAACGATCGCTTGACGAAGGCCAACAAAAACAAATGGCAGTGACGCTGGTAACAGGATCTTCCAGAACTGTTCAAACCGATTCGCACCAAATACCTTTGCCGATTGTAGAAGCGCTGGATCTACGGTCTGAGGGCCTGCGGCAGTGTTGAGAAGAATCGGGAAGATAGATGCGAAGGAGACGATAAAGATCACTGGCGCAGCCTCAAACCCAAACCAGATTGTTGCCGGCGGCCTTAAGGCAACCCAAGGGACGGCGTAGAGCGCCCATACGAACCGCCCAATCAGCTTGTACGCCGTCCGCGAGCTCCCAATCAGTAGACCAATCGGGATTCCCACTACGACACCGATGGCAAGTCCCGTGCTGTAGCAGAAAGCACTGCGTCTGATGTGCACCCAAATCGCCTGATCGGTCGCCGATATGACCGATTTTTCACCGCTACCAAACAGCAATCCGAACCCTTGGATAATTCTTGTTGGCGTGGGCATGAAGAGCGGGTTGATCAACTCGAGCGTCCCAATCAGGAACTGCCAAATCGCGCAGATTATGAATACCTCAACAATGACAATCAGGATCCTGTGCCACGTCTTGAGAAGAGTCCACCAGGGACCCTTGGGCAGCACCGACAACTCTGGCTGTCCATCCAAACCCTGGCGTAGCCGATGGTCCGGGGAACCCGACCGGCCTTTATCAGTAATGGTGTTACTTGTCATCTTGGTTACCGGACTCCACAAGTCATCATCAAACCGGACTACTTAAGCAGTCGGCCTAGACCGAATGCTGAATGCACCAAAGACGCGAACCCAATCGAAGTGAAAGCAATCAATTGATGACCGCTGTTGCTTCAATCTGGTAAAGGTAGTCGGGATTGGCAAAGCCGACCACATGGGTAAGCGTGGATGAAGGGCAATACAACAAGACCGACTCGCCCTGAGCGCGTCACTGTGCTCGCGAAAGCCCTCCCTTGTGTAGACGGTGGTCTTGACAACATCGGCCAGAGCGCCGCTCGCGGCACGGGCCACCTTCGCCATATTTTCAAGCGCTGCCTCGGCTTGGGATACAACATCAGACTCTGCCAACGTCCCATCGGTCTGGTACTCAGCAGGAGCTTCGCGGAAGATCTTGGAGGCCCCATCGGTAACTTTTACCGCCTGGTTGAAGTGCCACGGAGGAACGTAAGCGTCCTCGGCATTGATGTGCTCCCTCACCATTACTCGAGATCCCATCGTTTCTTCATTGCTGAGATTCCTTTAGCAACGTCCAAATCAACTGTGGAGTAATTGGCGTCTCGACGATCTCAACCTCAAACTGACCAAGAGCGTCGGCCACGGCGTTGCCAATAGCCGCCGCGGGCCCGGTTGCTCCGGCCTCACCGGCACCCTTGATGCCGAGTGGCGTCACCGGAGATGGGCTCTCCAAATGCTCCACCTCGAGACGTGGAATCTCACAGGGACCGGGAACTAAGTAATCGGCCAAGCTCGTGGCTCGGGGCTGGCCGTCAGTCGTGTAGAGCATCTGCTCGAATATCGCCCCCCCGATCCCCTGAGCTACCCCACCGTGAATCTGACCCTCCACAATTTCCGGATTTATCAGTGGCCCACAATCATGAACCACGAGGTAGTCAATGACCGACACGTCGCAGGTGTCGAGATCAATGTCGACAACAGCGACATGGGTCGAGTTCGAGTAACTGACGCAGGCATTCATCTGGCCGTTCGAGTCAGGTAGGTGATCTACTCCCTCGGACTCGTAGACCGCTGTATCCGAAAGCCCAGAGGTCATCTCGGCCGGAAGTTCGAATGTCCGGAAGTATGCGGCCGCGGCAACTTCTTTGAAGCTGATAGAGGATTCCATCGAGCCGCGCACATGAATATGTCCGCTTTCGATGGCTAGATCCTCGACTGCTGCCTCAAGCTTGTGTGCCGCTATCTGAAGTGCTTTGGCCCGAACCGCAGTGGCTGCTTTAACGATGCCTCCAGCCGCCACAATGCTGCTCCTCGCTCCAAACGATCCAAGCCCATAGGGAGTTACGTCAGTGTCTCCAAGCCGGACCTCAACATCATCAACCGAGACTCCAAGAGCCTCCGCAGCCACTGTCGCCACCATCGTCTTTGTGCCCTGGCCCATGTCGATAACGGGTGACGACACCGTCACATTTCCATCGGGCTCGATTCGCACCTGAGCGCCGTCTCCAGCCGTCCACCGACCGCTGGTACCGAAATAGCTCGGGCCCACCCCCTCCACATAGGTCGCATACCCGATGCCGATCCGGTGTCCGACTTCAGGTAAATGCCGGTGACGAGCCTTCCTTCCCCACTCCACGGCCTGATCGAATGCCTCTAGATGACTTCCTGAGTCGATGAGCTTGCCTCGCGCGTCCCTGTAGGGAAGATCTTCCGGCCGTATCAGCATCTCACGGCGGTACTCCAACGGATCACGGCCTAGCGCACCGGCGATCTTTTCGATGAACCGCTCAAGGGCGAAGACAATCTCGGGCATTCCGTAGCCGCGATAGGCCCCCGCCGGCGTCTTGTTCGTAACTACGCCGGTGATTGAGACCGCTGCAAGAGGAATCCGATATGGCCCTGTCACCCCTCCAGCAGAGACCAGTGCAGGACCTACTCCAGGCGGGAAGATCTCGCCGGACCCAAGGTCTCGCGTGATTCGACACCTGATTGCTTCGATCCGACCGCCCTCATCTATTGCAGCCTCGAGTTCATGCAACTGCTCACGCGACTGAGCTGCCGCAGTTAGGTGTTCAGCGCGAGTTTCGATCCAACGAACTGGCCGACCCAAGCGCATAGCCAACCAAGCAACAACAGCATTCTCGGGATTGACATGGAGCTTGGCTCCAAAGCCACCTCCGATCGACGGGACAACCACCCTGATCCTCGACTCCCTGATTCCTAGAATGTGGGAAAGGGCGGAGCGCTCGATAAACGGTTGCTGAGTCGAGGACCAAACCGTCAAGCGTTCACCGTCGTAGTCAGCGACGACTCCGCGGGTCTCCATTGGCACCGCTCCGTGGCGATGCATCTTGTAGATCCCCGATACCACCTTGGACCGGGCAAATATCTCATCGATTTCAGGGGTCTCTCGCGACAACTCCAGAAGTCTGTTGTCGGGCCAATCGTCGTAGAGCAACGGGGCTCCTTGAGCCAACGAATCCTCAATCGACGAGACCACCGGCAGAGTCTCGTAATCGACAATAACTGCCTCTGAAGCATCAGCCGCTAGGAGTCGATCGTCAGCAACAACCGTTGCGACTGGCGTCCCCACGTACCGGACCCGATCCACAGCCAAGGGGAACTGGGCGACGCCGCGAGCCATCCTTAGGTGATCCGGAAAAGGTGACACACCAAGAAGATCTGAACTTGCCACCGTTGCATGGACTCCGTGCATTGCCCGGGCTGCACCAAGGTCGATCCGACGAATGCCCGCGTGGGCCATCGGACTGCGAACGAAGACCGCCTCAAGCATCCCCGGGAGGTCGATGTCGGCCACATAACGGTCCCGGCCCGTGAGGAGGCGCAAATCCTGCTGGCGTTTCACCGAAACACTGATGCGACTGAACCGCCTGTCATCGATGGACCCTCCACTAAACATCCAAACCTGATTGGCCAACTCCGCCAGTATCGCATAATGTATACCAAGAGCCACTAGGGAGGCTCACATAGGGGCGATCAAATGCGCCTCGTCCTCATGCTGCCCCAGTCAAACCGGATTGTTACCCGAGCTGCAGAGGCAGCGGAGGAACTTCAGTTCTATGGAAGGCAACAGTGCCAAAGATTGAATTTGGTCTATTTCTAGAATTTCCGACTGGCGATGGTGCGCGCCTCGACGAACAGATCAGCAGATACATCCCGATAATCGATTTAGCTGAGAGTCTCGGTTTTCGATCGGTATGGGCTGGCGAGAGTTACCCCCAGGCCCAAGGGGCAATCCAACATATCTCATCACCATTTCTCGTACTGGCACACCTCGCCCCCCTAACCTCAATGACCCTAGGCACGGCCGTTTCGCTCGCCCCCGTGTGGGACCCATTGCGCTTGGCCTACGACACATCCGTTCTTGACCAGCTATGCGGGGGCCGCCTCGTCCTCGGTGTCGGTCTAGGTAACCCCGGGATCTGGAAACGCTTCGGCGTGGAACGTGAATCGGTAGGCCAAAGAACCGATGAGACCATCCTCGCTCTGCGGGCGCTATGGGCCGGAGAAGACGGTTACGAAGGAAAGTTCGTCAAAGCCAGCGGAAGTATCGCTCCTAGACCTATCCAGTCGGGTGGTCCACCAATACTGATCGGAGGAAAGATTTCGAGATCGGCACGGCGGGCTGCAGCACTCGGTGACGGATTCGTCGGTGGAACACACTTCACAGATGATCAACTACGCGTTCTGATCGAGCAATATCACGACGCTCTCAGGGCAGAGAACAAGGCCTGGCAAGGGTCAACCGTGTCAGTCAACCGGATTGTCATCCTTGCCGACGATCCAGACGAGGCCTGGGCGGACGCTGCTCCATATCTGCTGAAACTATTCCGCGTGTACGCAAAGATCGGCTTGATTTCGAAGGCTGACGCTCTCTTCGGCCCACAAGTTGAGGCATTAGAAGCACTCAAGGATCTTGTCCGTGGGATCTGCCTAGTCGGCTCGCCCGAAACGGTTACATCGACGCTCTCCAGTTACGCGTCCTACGGCGTGACTCAACTACAGCTACGGCCAGCCCCAGCCTTCATGCCAACCGAACTAATCGAACGAACCGTACGTTTGGCTGGGGAGAAGCTCGTTCCGACCTTTAACTAAATCGGTTGGACTCCATCTGTGTTCAAGCCCCCACCCCCATGGAAAGGCGCCTAAACCCGGGGTTCGATGAGGCGACGATAATGGCGAATCCTGCCACAGCGAAACCGCCGATCGAAACTGCCCATGGGGTTCCGACCAGCCCGGCTATCCCTCCAACAAACATGCCTCCAAGTGGCATCACGCTCCAAGTCATGGAGAAAAAGCCCATTACCCTCCCCCGTAGGTCCTCACGTACTGTCGTCTGCAATATCGTGACGGTGACCAGGATGTAGATACTGGTGAATCCGCCGACCATCAGCATCAGTAAGAGCCCCAGCAGCATAGAACCGATATATCCAGCCGTTAGCGAGAATGCGATTAGTGCGGACCCGGAGAGGATCGCTCCAGTCACAATAAGTCGACCATGGTTATGAATCGTTGACCTGGTCGTGAACCAAAGCGTCGCCGAGAGTGAGCCGATCCCGCTCGCGCTTAGGAGATAGCCCTGACCAGTAGCCCCAACATCGAGTATGTCCACGGCAAAGACCGGCATCATGAACATGTAGGACATACCAAAGAAACTATTGAAAAAGCACATACCTATGAGGAGAAGCGTCGTCTTGTTGGCACGGATATAACGCAACCCCTCGAGGGCGTCGGCAAGCGGACTCCGGCTCACAGTCTCCGACCTGACAGACGGAGCGCCTCGAAGCATCAACGCCATAAAGGCCATACCCGTGGCTGCTAAAAAGAGCGCAATGCCTGTGTCGAAGACGGCGATGATCAAACCAGCAAACGCTGGAGCAACGACTCTAGTCCCCTGCCAGACACTTGAGTTCAGAGCTACAGCGCTCATCAATGCCTCTTCAGAGACGAGCTGGGGATACAGAGCCAAGCGGGCAGGCTCATTGAAGGCGTTGATGCCGCTTACTAGGCCAGCCACCACCAAGACATGCCAAGGCCGGACTAGTTCGCTAAAGGTCACGATTGCTAGAACGCATACCACAGTCGCGGCGATTGACTGGGTGACAACGACTAGGCGTGTCCGATTGAAGCGATCGGCCACAACCCCTCCAAGCATATTCAATGCAATTGCTGGCAGCGCGTTAGCCAAACCCACGAAGCCCAGGTAGACCGTTGAACCAGTCAACTTGTGAACGATCCACAGTTGGCTAAACAGAAAGATCTGATAGCCGCCGACAGCGCCGAGGAGGCCGAACCAGTAGTTCCGGTAGTTTGGGTACCTAAACGCCGGCGGAACCCGGGAGCTGCCA
>Ga0209445_1000702_pt1 | contig 18631 bp, 10 predicted proteins | sample MarorgKNORR_S2LV_4_FD_188223 | JGI IMG/M metagenome (GOLD analysis project Ga0209445, IMG submission 188223) | Marine microbial communities from the Southern Atlantic Ocean, analyzing organic carbon cycling - NADW_A/KNORR_S2/LV (SPAdes) (version 2) | ecosystem: Environmental > Aquatic > Marine >... | reverse complement strand
AAAACAAGGACCTTGTTGAAATATGCAATCAGGAAGGTGTACGGCTCGGAGTTGGAAGAGCCGATTGTTCTGCCAAAGAATTGCGTCATCAAATAAAAGAACAAAACCCGGCAAAGACCGGTGGGAAAGATCCACAGAGTAAACCGGTTATTCACAGAAATCACCTCTTTTTGGAGTAATTTATGACAGTCAGCCAACCTGCTTTTAATGCCAGCAACAGTATTATCGTTCGTCTCAATATTGATAATAAGATTGGGATGTTAGCCAGTGTGACTCAGACCATTTCCGAGATGCATGGAGTAGTAGGAGCGATAGACCTCGTGCAGCCCGAAGCCGGGGTTTTAGTCCGTGACATCAGTATTTTTACTCATGATCCTGATCACAGCGATCAAATAGTAACGGCAATCAGGAACCTACCGGGAGTTGAATTTATCAACTTTTCTGACCGTACTTTTTTGATCCATTTGGGTGGAAAAATAAGCATCCAAAATCGTATCCCCGTTAAAACACGTGATGACCTTTCCATGGCCTATACTCCGGGAGTGGCTCGAATTTGTATGGATATCTACGAAGATCCTGAAGATGCATACAAACTGACCATCAAAGGCAACACGGTTGCAGTGATTTCTGATGGTACAGCAGTATTGGGACTGGGTGATATTGGCCCCAAAGCCGCCATGCCAGTAATGGAAGGCAAAGCCATGCTTTTTAAAGAATTCGCCAATATTGACGCATGGCCGATTTGTCTCGATACCACAGATACAGAAGAAATTATCCGGACTGTTAAGGCCATTGCTCCTGGCTTTGGTGCCATAAATTTAGAAGACATTTCAGCGCCACGCTGCTTTGAAATTGAACGCAGACTCCGGGAAGAGCTGGATATTCCGGTTTTTCATGATGATCAACATGGAACTGCCGTTGTCACGACTGCCGCTTTAATCAATGCTCTAAAGTTCGTTGATAAAAAAGTTGAAGACATAAAGGTAGTTGTTTCCGGTGCAGGTGCAGCTGGAACCGCATGTTCCAAGATGATTCTACAACTTGGTGTAAAAAACTTGATTGGCTGTGACAGCAAAGGTGCAATACATCCTAAACGAAACGATCTCAATTCCAGTAAACGCTGGTTTGCTGACAGTACAAATCCAAATCAGGACTCTGGAACTCTCAAAGATGTAATTGCAGGAGCAGATGTCTTTGTGGGGGTTTCCGCTCCCAATGTGATCAATCAGGAAGATGTAAAATGCATGGCCAAAGATCCAATTGTTTTTGCAATGTCAAATCCTGACCCTGAAATCAGTCCAGATGAAGCCTTACCTGTAGTGGCCGTGATGGCAACCGGACGCAGTGATTATCCAAATCAAATCAATAATGTCCTCTGTTTTCCGGGAATATTCCGTGGAGCTCTTGATTGTCAGGCCAGTACGATAAATGAAGAAATGAAATTGGCCACTGCACACGCCATCGCCGGTACTGTAAAAGAATCACACCTCTGTGCAGACTATATTATTCCGAGTGTATTTGACTCATCGGTTGCACCTAAAATTGCTAAAGCTGTACGGGAAGCCGCTATAAAAACTGGGGTCGCAAGAAGGAAGAAAAGTTCACAGCAGAGATTCAGCTAAGGTTTACGGGAATCTAAACTAATAATCACATCCGGCCTGACCTAAATTTCCATGTTTTCCAGGCCTTTAAAACAGCAAATTAAAGAGATCAAATGAGAAGCGTATATTTTCAGCAACCTCTGGAACATCAAATTGAAGTTGAGGGAGAGTCATGGAATCAGGGAGAAGTTGTAAAAGGTCAACTTCGAATCAGGAACATGAGCAGCAAAACTGTTGCTGTAAAAACTTCCCAAATTATTCTTGCACATGGTTTAAAAAAAGCTTTCAAAGAAGGTACGGGGGTTCCCTGGGAAGTTCTCGAAAAACAAGTAGCAGCTCAGGATATTGCACTGCAGGCCGGCTCTGAACTAACTTTCGGCTGGAATTTCAATTTATCTACAGACTGTCCAATAACTGACAAGCAGGGAGGATTATATCTGCTTTTTGGCGGAGAAGATGCGCTAACTGAAGGAGGATGGCTCAATTTACAGATTAACTTGCATCCAATTTTGCAAAATTTTTTGCAAACTTTCTCAACTCAATTTCGTTTTTTGGAAAAATATCAGAAACGAAAATCAGAATGGACTGAGGTCAAGCTCATTCCTCCAGATTCACGGGAATATCCCAACATGGACTACTTGCTCTGTTTCCTCCGGATTCATGACGAACAACTGGAGGCTCATTATCGATTCAAAATGAGTGGACTCGGACGTACTGGAGAAAAGATGACCGTCACAAAAAAGAATCGTGAGCTTGAGCAGAGCATACCTCCGGAAAAATATCTTCAGCCCGGAGGTTTCCCTAACCGTGCCTGCTTTCGTGAAAATATTGATCAAGCTCTCAATATAGCCAGACCGGAAGTAATTTTTTGATCAGGTTTGCCGCTTTCAATTCATCTCCATTATCACTCCGGACAAAGCGCAGAAAAGACCTGGAGTCCATGAATACAGTTTAAAATCCTGTGCTCAATCTGATCGTGAATCTGAATCCCAAATCAAGTCCGGAATGACAAAATAAATACTTTTTCAGTAAACCCTAATTATTGCCGATGGATTAGCGAATATAGGGCTGATCCAGTTCAAACTCCAAATCACCGGTTCCCAAAGAAATCAGACCTTGTGAACGACCTATTATTTCTCCAGGAACAGATTGAAACGGCTGACTGTTTTTATCAGTAAGAATTCTGAGAGAATACTTTCCACTGAGTTGTTGACCTCCCATAGCATTAGTTTGGCCAATACTGAAATTTTGTGGTGGCCTGAAACTCGGAAGCATTTTGATGGCAACAGGACGGCCTTGTTGTGGATCAAAGAGCATGATCACCAATCTATCTTCTAAACCTAGTTGATTCTGCAATTCAGGAGCAACGGTGATTGTGCCCCGGATACTCGTATCTGGAGAATCTGTCTCAACAGCCAAAAGTTCTGAAGGAAAAACCTGAAAAGGGCGGTCCACAGAATATTTTACTCCCTCAGTTCCTAAAGGTAACGGCTGAGATAGAGGCCCAATGACTTCTCCAGCTGTAGGAAGATTTGGGTCCCCATTTTTGTCGGTGAGTACAAGCAGGCGATAAGAGCCGCTGAGCGGTTGACTTGCGTCATCCTGTCCGATACTAAATGTTGAAGGCGGTAAAAAAGGGTTGAGAATTTTCGAAGCAACCAATTCAAATGTTTCCGGATCAAAGAGCAAAACATGAGCATTGTCAGTTTTGACAATTCCTCTTGCTCCCGGACCGGAAAGGATCACACCGCTGATGCTGTACTGTAATTGAGCAGTGCCGCGGCTTACTTCTTTCCAGAGAGCATAAACAGTTAGGCCCACAAAACCAACGAAGGCAGTCAAAAATATAAGTTTGTTTTTGCTCACAATATTTAGTTTTAACGATTGTTATACCAGCACTTCTGCCTGAGGTGTCGTTGGGAGACTTGTGGTTCCCATCAAATATTTATCGATACAACGTGCAGCCTCACGCCCTTCCCAAATGGCCCAAACTACAAGCGAGGCACCACGATTTGCATCACCTGCTACGAACACACCGTCTTTACTGGTCATAAAATTTTCATCTGAAAAAATATCATACATCGGCTGCGAGTTTTTCAGTAATTTTTTAACTTGCTCAGATGTAAAAGGTTTTTCTCCTACATGAACATTCAACTCAACTCCCAGTCCTTCCAGTAATCCATCCAATTCTGGACCCAAAAATCCCAATGCCAGAAAAACCAAATCAGTGGACACGCTAAACTCTGACCCTATAACACGTTGCATCGTCATTCGACCAGGCGCAGAGTTTCCCTTTGCTTCCCATTTCCATTCTACACAAACCGCCTGCAAAGCTTTAACCCGGCCTGAGTCGTCGCTGATTATCTTTTCCGTCAAAATATTGGCTCTACAATCCGGATTCGCTTCTTTATGCACTGGAGTAGGACGCGGCACCATATCAACCAGTTCAAACTGATGAATGTTAGGATCTGCACCTTGCCGATTTAGGTTACCCAAACAATCAGCTGCTGTAAATCCGCCGCCGAGAATTACTGCTTTTTTGTTTCCGGATTCGATTTTTTGCTCTTCCGGAATGGAATCCCCGGCGACTTCACGATTGCGCTGCGGAAGATAGTGCATTGCATAATGGACTCCTTCTAAGTCACTGCCTTCGACCATCAACTTTCGCGCATTTTGCGCACCGGTTGCCAACAGGATAGCATCAAAACTGTTCCGCAGTTCTTTGACTGAATAATCCACGCCTACATGGACTCCTGTCCGGAACTTGATCCCCTCTGCACGGAGTTGTTCAACGCGTCGGGTAACCACTTTTTTGTCCAACTTGAAATCCGGAATACCGTAAACCAGTAATCCACCTATTCTATTGTCTTTTTCAAAAACAGTCACATCATGTCCTGCACGCCGCAACTGCTGTGCCGCTGCCAGTCCGGCAGGACCGGAACCCACTACCGCAATGCACTTACCGGTAAGTTTTTCAGGCAGTTGAGGTTGTATCCAGCCCTCTTCCCAACCTCGCTCAGCGATGTGCTTTTCAATTTCTTCAATTGTGACAACATTCACTTTTTGCTGTTTTTCTGCTGCATCCAAAGTGTAATGTTCATTCAAAACACAAGTGTCCTCGCATGGTGCAGGGCAAATACGGCCGGTAAACTCCGGGAAATTATTGGTGCTGTGTAATGCAGCCAGAGCTTCTTTCCAGTGTCCACGATAAACAAGATCATTCCAGTCGGGAATCATGTTGCCCAGGGGACAGCCCATGTGACAAAACGGTACACCGCAATCCATGCAGCGGGAGGCCTGACGCTGCAAATTTTCTTCAGACAAAAAAGTGTAATATTCCTGAAAATCACGCACTCTTTCATCCACTGGACGCAGCGGCGGGCTCTCTTTATCAAATTCTAAGAAACCTGTATCTTTTCCCATTTGTTAATACTGCTGCTATTTAATCGAGGATTTATTTTTCATTTTTTCCAATACCGCCCGGTATTCTATCGGCATTACTTTTACAAACTGACTTAATGTTTTTTCCCAGTTTTCCAATAAACTTGCCGCACGGTAACTTTTTGTATAGTCTTGATGTCGCTCAATCCATTTCCGGAGCCATTTTTGTTCCTGCAGTTCACTCACAATTTCCAATTCAACCATTTCAGTGTTGCAGCGTGAATGGAATGATTGGTTCTCTACCAAAACATAAGCAATCCCACCACTCATTCCTGCGGCAAAATTCTTTCCGGTTTCTCCAAGCACAATTACCCTTCCACCTGTCATGTACTCACAACCATGGTCGCCAACACCCTCAACCACTGCAATTACGCCACTGTTACGGACAGCAAAGCGTTCGCCTGCAATACCGCAGAAAAAAACTTCTCCGTCGGTTGCTCCATATAATACAGTATTGCCTATTAAAATATTTTCAGCTGCACTGTATGTAGATTTTTTGGGAGGATAAACAACCAGCCGGCCGCCGCTCAAACCTTTTCCCGTGTAATCATTGGCATCACCCTCAAGCTCAAGAGTAACACCATGAGCCAGGAATGCTCCAAAACTTTGCCCTGCAGAACCCACAAATTTGCAGTGAATTGTGTTATCCGGCAAACCTTCTGCACCGTATTTTTTGGCTATATGACCACTTAACATAGTACCGACTGAGCGGTTCACATTGTTGATCGGTAACACAAACTCTACTGCCTTTTTGTGTTCCAGCGCATCTTTAGATTCTGCAATCAGCTTAAGATCAATTTGTTTGTCCAGTCCGTGATCTTGTTTCTGAGTACAGTAAGGAGTGTCCTTTTCTCCCACAGGAATCTGATGCAGGATTGCTGATAAATCAACTTTTCCAGCTTTCCAATGGTCTACGTTCGTGCGCTGCTTCAACATATCTGTTCGTCCTATCATTTCATCAACTTTGCGAAAACCCAGTTTGGCCATGATATTCCGTAGTTCTTCTGCTACAAAAAAGAAATAGTTGATGACATGTTCCGGCTTGCCAACAAACTTTTTACGTAATTCAGGATTTTGTGTGGCAATACCGACCGGACACGTATTGAGGTGACATTTACGCATCATAATGCAGCCGATAGCAATCAATGGAACAGTCGCAAAACCAAATTCTTCTGCACCTAACAAAGCCGCTACCGCTACATCCCTTCCGGTTTTAAGTTGACCGTCGGTCTGTAAACGTACCCGACCGCGCAATTGATTCAACATTAATGTCTGCTGTGCTTCAGAAAGCCCAAGTTCCCACGGCACTCCCGCATGTTTTATCGAGGTCAAAGGTGACGCACCAGTCCCGCCGTCGTGACCAGCGATTGTGATGACATCAGCATGAGCTTTTGCTACTCCCGCAGCAATGGTACCAACTCCTGCTTCTGCCACCAGCTTAACGTTGATTTTTGCTTGTGGATTAGCATTTTTCAGATCAAAAATTAACTGAGCCAGATCTTCGATAGAATAAATATCGTGGTGCGGAGGCGGTGAAATCAAGGTCACTCCGGGAGTGGAATTGCGAATTTTTGCAATTTCCTCACTGACTTTATTCCCAGGTAGTTGACCGCCTTCTCCCGGCTTGGCACCCTGAGCGACTTTAATTTGGATTTCTGTACAGTTGACCAGATAATGGATTGTAACTCCAAAACGTCCTGAAGCAACTTGTTTAATAGTACTGTTTGGGAAATCTCCGTTTGTTCGTTTTTCAAAACGTGCAGAATCTTCACCGCCTTCTCCACTGTTGCTTTTTCCACCGATGCGATTCATGGCAATCGCCATAGTTTCGTGTGATTCAGAGCTGATCGATCCAAGTGACATCGCTCCAGTCACAAATCGCTTTACAATTTCAGCAGCAGGTTCAACTTCATCAAGCGAAATTTGAGTTCCTTCTGCAAACTCAAACAAGCTTCTAGGTGTAGAAAAACGCTGTTTCTGTTCATTGACGAGACGTGAGAATTCATTATAAGCGTCCTGACTGTTTTTGCGGACAGCTCTCTGTAGAGTGTTTGTCATGACCGGATTAATTTGATGAAATTCTCCGTTTCTGCGCCAATGATATAATCCTCCTCCAGACAATATTTCTCTTGTTTCCGGAGTTTTTTCCAAAGCCGTTTCATGCCTCAATAAGCTTTCCTGGGCAATTTCTCTTATACCAACACCGCTTATTCTGGATGGAGTTCCTGTAAAATAATCCCGTATCAGTTCTTCATCCAGTCCAATCGCCTCAAAAATTTGAGCGCCACGATAGCTTTGTATGGTAGAAATTCCCATCTTCGAGAAAACTTTATACATTCCTTTACGAATGGCCTTACAATAATTCTGATTAGCTTTTTCCAGCGTTAATTCCTCAGGCAACTCCTTTTGCTGAATCATTTGTTCTATAGTTTCAATAGCCAGATACGGATTGATAGCACCTGCACCATAACTTACAAGTAAGCAAAAATGTGTAATTTCCCTCGCTTCTCCGGTTTCCACAATTATACCCGTTTTGTAGCGTACCCTTTTGAGAGTCAGGTAATGGTGAACTGCCCCTACTGCTAATAAGGCAGGAATTGGGACTTGATCCTTAGCTGCACCACGATCACTCAAAACCACAAAAGTTGTACCGGAATTCACTGCACTTTCTGCTTCTTCACAAAGTTCTTTAAGCGCTCTGGAAAACCCTTCAACACCTGAAGCTGCATCAAAAAGCATACTTAAAGTTTTCGATCTGAAGTCCTGTTTATCGAGTGCTTTAATTTGTGCAAGCTCTTCATTGCTCAGTATTGGATGAAAGAGTTTCAACATCTTTGCGTGATTTGCTCCGGGATCAAGAATATTTCTTTCAGACCCCAACCTGCTTGTCAGTGACATCACCAATTCTTCCCGGATTGCATCAACGGGAGGATTACTAACTTGTGCAAAAATTTGCTTGAAGTAATCATAAAGCAGCCGCGGCTTGTCTGAGAGCACGGCTAACGGCGTATCGTCCCCCATTGAACCTGAAGCTTCAACACCGTTTGTAAACATTGGAGTTAATAATAAATTTATATCTTCGGTGGTATAAGCAAAAATTTTCTGCCTTAATAAAAGTGATTCAAAATCCGTTTCCGGTACCTGATCCGGTTTTGGCAAATCAGACAATTCAAGCATATTCTCTTTCAGCCACTGCGAATAAGGTTGAGCGTCACAAATATTAGCTTTCAATTCAGTATCATCAATAATCCTTCCCTCTTTGGTATCAACAAGAAACATCTTGCCCGGCTGTAAACGCCCTTTAAATTTGATATTTTCCGGAGGAATCTCGACGGCTCCTACTTCAGAGCCCATAATGACCAGATCATCTTTTGTCACTACATATCGCGACGGACGCAATCCGTTACGATCCAGTGTCGCTCCAATTTGAACACCATTTGTAAAAGTGAGAGATGCCGGACCATCCCAGGGCTCCATTAAATGTTCATGGTATTCATAAAATGCCTGTTTTTCAGGAGTCATTTCCGGGTTTTGCTCCCATGCTTCCGGCACCATCATCATCATTGCATGTGGGAGAGAATAGCCGGATTGAATCAAGAATTCGAAAACATTGTCCATGCAGGCGGAATCACTGCCTCTTGGAATAATGATGGGCTGCAGTTCGCTGATATCCTCATACAATGGTGACTTTAAAGTCGCACGCCTGCCCAGCATCCAGTTTATATTACCGCGCAGTGTGTTTATTTCTCCATTGTGAGCCAAATTTCTGAAAGGCTGAGCCAAATCCCAGCGCGGAAAGGTGTTAGTCGGGAAACGGGTGTGTACCAACGCCAAAGCACTACTCAAGCGTTTATCAGATAAATCAATGAAAAATTTCCCCATCTGATGTGGAATCAGCATCCCTTTATAAATTATGGTACGTGAGGACATGCTGATAATCATAAAACCTTCAACATCCTGCAGTGATGAACGTATGGCTTTACGCGTTACATACAATTTATTTTCAAAGCGGTCCTGATTATAATTTTCAAACCTCCGATGCCCCATGAACAATTGGCGCATAGCTGGCATTGTGGCAAGAGCCTGTTTCCCAATGTATCCTCTGTCAATCGGAACATCACGCCACCCCAGCAAATCCATCCCTTTTTCAACAATGTGACTTTCAATCACTTCGCCACAATGTCTTCTGGCATAAGGATCTTGAGGAAGAAAAATGGAGGCAATCCCATACTCTCCGGATTCAGGCAAATGGAACCCGGAACTTTGGCATTCTTCAACAAAAAACTGGTGGGGAATTTGAATCAAAATTCCAGAACCATCTCCTGTATCTGGATCTGCGCCAAGTGCTCCCCGGTGATTCAGATTGCAGAGTAAACTCAGTCCCTGCTCGACAATTTGGTGAGATTGCCGATTTTTTATCTGAACTACAAATCCCACACCACAATTGTCGTGCTCAAATTGAGGATCGTAAAGCCCTTGTTTTTCAGGATATTGATACATATAGGAAACTAAAATTATACTTTATAAAAAGCTCTGCACTAAACTTTATGAAGTTATGGTTTTATTCTTTTGGTTTATTCAACCAACTATTAAAACAAGTCAAAATATATCATGAGTAGGCAAAGCTTTTCGCTCATGAATGATCCTTTATTGACACTTTAAACTATAGAGAAGAACAGAAATTCTGGCCAAAATCAAGTTTTCTGCTAACCAGGAAAATTGAGTTTTAAGGAAGAGACTGAAAAACAGAACAGCTGATCAGTGTTGTAACTCGGGTGTTTTGATCCGGTTGATAATTTGCTGCTGGGCAATCGAAAGGATATTGCTCGTTACCCAATACAAAGTCAATCCGGATGGGAAAGTGAAGGTAAAAATAGTAAAAATGAAGGGCAGCATTTGCATGATTTTCGCCTGTGTGGGGTCCATCATTGCGGTTTGTGGGGTCATTTTTTGTTGAATGAACATAGATGCCCCCATCAGCAAGGGCGTAATCCCCAATCCGTCCGGTTGCGACAAGTCACTAATCCAAAAGATGAAAGGTGCATGTCGCAATTCAACGGCACTTGAAAGTGAGCTATAAAGCGCAAAAAACACGGGGATCTGGAGCAGCATCGGTAAACAACCACCAAGCGGATTGACTTTATTTTTACGATACAGCTCCATCATTTCCTTGTTCAGCTTTTCTTTGTTTTTTTTATACTTTTCCTGTAGTTTCTTCATCCTCGGAGTTAACTGCTGCATACGCTTCATACTTTTCATGCCCTTGAAAGTCAGAGGAAACAAAACTACACGAACTATAATCGTCAGAATAATAATAGCAACACCGTAGTTTCCAACATAACCGTAAATCAGGCGTAGTAAATCCAACAGTGGTGCTGCCAGAATTTCCAGAGTCATGTCGTGAGACATTTCCAGATTGTGCCCAAATTTCAGCAATTCTTGATCTTCTTTTGGGCCATAAAACATTCTAAAATCTGACTCAACGAGAAGATTTGGCTGTAAATTTGTCTTCGGTAGAGCTACACCAAAATATGGAGACAATTTTCTCTCTCCCAACTGATTAGCTTGTGGTTCAGAAATGTATGATCCTGCTCTAAAAAAACCGTTCTTTACCGGAGTCATTGGAACTGCCGCACCAATAAAATATTGATCCTCAACACCTAACCATTTCATTTGCGTTACGGGCAGTTCATTTTCTATGTTTTCAGTGCTTTCAGTCTGCAGACTCTCATCGAAAAAAAAGACTGGACCTTCATGAGAAACTTGTTGCATTCCGCCGCCATTGTCTGCAAGCCGCTGTTCTCCAAAAAAATAAAGCACTTCCAAAGGACGAACATCATTGGAGCGATTGATCAACTGAATACGATAATTTAAAATATAACTATCAGGATTTGCTTCGAAGATTTTAACCATCTGGAGCCCGTTCACTATGGGTGAGGTTAAAGTGAGTGTAGTATTCAGGCGTCCTTCTTCCAGCACAACATGATCTTGACTTGCAGAAAATACAGTATTGCGAAACATTTCAGTGGTTTTTGCATCTCCCTTAAACTCTTGAGCAAAAGCGGGTACTCCTTCCAAATGATTCCCGAACATTTGTACACGGTTGTCCACTGTTACTTCATCAAGATAATCTGGACCAATGAAGCTGGTAAGAAATGGGAACCAGGTACTCAAAGTAAGCCTGGGCTTTGTATGTTTATAATGTTTTAACTGCAGACTTTTTCCAATTCCACCTTTAGTGTCTATAACCAACCTGTAATTCTCTGTTTCTATGGTTACTTCCTTTGATGGTAAACTACTGTCAACCTCCTTAATTGATGACGAAGGTACAGTTGAAGAAATGGTAGAATCTTCAACATTAAGTTCAGCAGATTCTTGTCTCACCGAATTTTTGGTCCTGTCTGTATATTCCTGATCTACGCTATTTACAATCTCTCGAGGAGGCGGATCCGGCGGAGGGAACATGGCATACCATCCAACCATAATTGCACCTGAGAGTACTACTGCCAGTAAAGTGTTTTTATCCATAAATTTTAAGCTTGTGTAAGTTTCTTTCAGAAATTACCGCATTATCAGCTGGTTCTGGGCCAGATTTTCCTGGAACCGGATCAACACCTCCGGGATGCAGCGGATTACATTTCAAGATCCGCCATAAACTCAGATAGGTACCTCTCATCAAACCCAGAGTTTGATAAGATTCCAGAGCATATGCCGAACAAGTGGGATAAAACCGGCAGGAAGCAGGCAAAAAAGGAGATACACAAGATCTATAAACCTTGATTAAGCTAAGGATGAAACGAAGAAAAATATTACTGTTTTCGTTATTCGGTGATTTCTTGCAACAATTCTCAAAACTTGGTGCTACCCGACTTTGTATTGCGTTAGCAGGCTCACTCACTTGATTCCTTGTTTAAGTTTTTGAAAAACTGTCTGACCAGACACAAGACATAAGATGAGTCCAAGGGACTCTTGGGCGGGCTCGTTATAAAAAAACAAATGTCGTATGCGCAATTCAACCGTAACCGTTCCTTACGAATCGCCTCTCTCAACAAACGTTTGATACGATTTCGGCAAGGTGCACTCCCGACCTTCTTTTTAACGGAGACTGCAAAACGGCTGCATTCAGCTTCTGCTATTTTATATTTAACACCAATCGGCCCCAAAGACTGATAGATCCCCTGCACAAACACCTCCCGAATAGTTTGACTATGGTGTAGCCTGATCGTCTTCGGGTAAGTTTCCTTTATGCTCATGCACTGAGACGTTTTCTGCCTTTAGCGCGTCTACGCTTGATTACTCTTCGACCTCCAGGAGTCGCCATGCGAGCCCTGAAACCGTGCTTTTTTTTGCGTCGCCGATTGTTTGGCTGGAAAGTGCGTTTCATTGTTAAATGTCTTCAAATTAAAAAACTTCCTAAAAAAACTAATTGTTTAGTAGACCCTGTTTACGTTAATAATACAAGCTTTAATGATTTATTGTATTAATTTGGATCACAAGAACTACCTAACTAAAGCTTAGTTTGGCAATATTATGAGGCAGGTTATAAGAGTGAAATTGAATTCTAAATTAGCACCATCTTGGCAGTCTTACAACTGGACAGCATTCGATTGCAAATCTGGTCCAGCCGAAAAGTACATTTAATGTTGTTATGTTTAAAGAGTGGTATATTTTGAGAAAATTTTATCTACTAAAACATTAGACCCCACAGAATTCAGGGATTCAAGTCATCAAAGAAACCTTCCCGCTGAGTAGGAACAAATAATCACAAGCATCTTATTGCCTCTCTTCCTGTTTCTTTCAAACATAGCATTGCATTTTGGACTCTAAACTATAATTATTTTTCTATAAAATCTTCAAAACAAATGCTAAAGAAATATCCTGAGATTCCGATGTAGGGAAGGACTGCACAAATTACTGTTTAAATTTGTAGTGCAGATCATAATTTGGCTAAAGAATTATAACTATGTACCGATAATAGGACATGAGAACCTTTTTGTTAAACACTTGAGTTAATAATCATGGCATTGCGAGTCAATTCAAATATTGCAGCATTGAATGCGCTGAGACACCTGCAGCATACAGAGCAGGAATTGGGTAAAAACCTGGAGCGTTTGTCTTCAGGCCGCAAGCTCAATCACGCTGCTGACGGTCCTGCGTCGCTGGTGATTTCTGAACAAATGAAAACACAGATTTCAGGCCTCGGACAAGCAATTCGCAACTCCGAATCATCCATTTCAATGATTCAAACCACTGAAGGCGCATTAAATGAGGTGAGCAATATATTAATTAATTTGCGTCAACTTGCCGTGCATGCTGCCAACGAGGGTACAAATGACGAAAAAATGCTGCAGGCCGATCAAAATGAGGTGGATAACTTACTCTCTACCTTAAAAAATATTTCCAGAAATACTCAGTTTGGCACTCGTACTTTGCTTGACGGCAGCAACTCAGCAACAGGGGTTGTGATAGGAAACGGGCTGGAGTTTGTTTTAGCTTCAGATGAGGCTAAATCAACTCATTCAAGCGGATATAAAGTTGATATAACGCAGGTAGCCACACGTTCGATGATGGTTGCTGCACACAAATTGAGTCTTGAAGATGTCTCACCTTCAGATCCGAATAATGCTATTTCTTTTGTGATAAATGAAGGTGGTCGTACCATTTCGGTGGATTTGAAAAACAACAATGATTTACGAGATAAAATTGAATTATTGACGGCCTCTGCAAAAAGAAATGGAACACCTGAAGCAAGAGTCAGAACGGAACGGGGAATTCAACAGTTGATTGCGTATGAAATGCAGAAAATGGCAGATGATGCAAACATGGAACTGGATATTTTTGTTTATCGACCAGCGGATAATTTAGGACCCTTTCTTCAAAACTTCGACACCCTGAATGATGCATTGACCGAAATGTCAAGAACACCGGGAGAAATCAACAATTTTATTACTGGTTTGGATGAGGTGATTGTCTTGCGGCATCGCCAGTTCGGAAGTGATCCAGGCTTCACTGTTTCTTCAACTTTGGAAAATTACTTTGGTAAAAATATAAAATCCAATGAGGCCGCCTTTTCTGTTCCCGGTCGTGATGTAGAGGGTACTATTGGCGGATCTCCAGGAATTAACGGAGGAGGTGCGGCCATGGGCAGAGGACAGTTTCTCACAGGCGCTCCGGGTGCAGAGGGAGAAGGAGTAACTATAAAATACGGTGAAACGACTGATGATGTAATTTATGAAATTTTTAATCGTTCGGAAAACAAAGTTGCCGGACTTTTCAGGCGTGAGATTAATAATGAAACCTTAGTTGGTGATGATGTGGACGGTTTTGTCCATGTATCACAAAATTCACTTGTTTTTCAAATTGGTCCAAATGAAGGACAATTAAGACGAATTTCGGTTGATAGCATCAATCCGGAAGAACTTTCAAAAGGTATAGAAAATAACAGCAATTTTCGAAGCTTAGCCGAAATTGATGTGCTGGATGCAGATGCAGCACAAGATACTTTGCTGCTGGTTGATCAAGCGATTGATGATGTTTCTACGATGCGCGGTAATCTTGGCTCTTTTCAGAGAAATGCTTTGGAGGCAAATTTACACAGTTTGCGGGTTTCAAAGGAAAACCTGACCGCTTCAGAATCTATGCTTGCTGATACAGATATGGCGCAAGAGATGAGTTCACTGGTAAAAAATCAAATCTTGCTTTCTTCCGGAACAGCAATGTTGGCGCAAGCCAATCAGGTTCCTCAGTCCGTTTTACAACTGCTAAATTCAAACGGCTGATTGGAATGTTTTTTGAAATGATTTCTAGCTACTTGTTCGCTTTGAACACGTAAAACAGAAATCTATGTCATATCAGTTAGTTGACTAAATGTAACTAGGCAATTAAATGCCTTTTTACACGGATATTCTTCCGGAGTCAATAGAACTGTTTGCCTCAAAAAACGGAACCGTCTTGGCAGAACTGAATCCGAATGCGATCACCGGCTTAGGATCAAAGCTGAATACCAGGGAGATTATCGATCGCTTTATGGCAATCGAGCAGCGCCGGATCAAACCTGTGGAGGATCGAAAAGAACAGAAAGTAAGCGAATTGGAGGCTTGGGATGCTGTCAAAATGGAACTGAAAAAGCTCCAAGGCGTCACTGAAGCACTGGATAATTATGAAATTTGGGAGGCACGGAAGGTAGAGACCAACAATTCGGATGTAGTGGTACCGCAAGCACGGAAAGATTCTGTGCCTGGCAGGCATACAATAATTGTAGAGTCTATAGCCTTGTCGCATCAAATAACGTCACAAGGTTTTGAGAGTGAAGACGTCAGGATTGGTACCGGAAGGATCCAGATTAAAACTGGAGACGATGAAGACGAGACGCCTGTCACAATCAATCTGGCTAAAGGCAAAGACACTCTCTCAGATTTGAAGCGGGCCATCAATAATTCTGACTCTGGTGTGGAGGCCTATATCGCAAAAACACACGGTGAAACCCCTTTTCGACTGCTCTTAACCAGCGACGTAAAGGGAGAGCAAGGACGAATTAACATAGACGTAAATCTTAAAGGCGGTGAAGTTAGCGGACCAAGTTATCAAAATACATTTGATACAACTGCTACCTGGACGGGGCTGCAGGCTAAAGTAGCAAAAATAGCTGCAGGTGCAGGATTTGGAGGCTCAACAAATATAGTTGAAGTGGGTGGATCATATTCTGGAGAAGAAGACAACGTCTTTACGTTTCGTGTAGATCGTTCCGGAGTCATTCCTTCTGAAGCCGGAGTACTAATCGGCTGGAAGGATAAAAATGGCAGAGAAGGGGAAATTGAGATAAATAAGTTTAATTATGTTCCCGGCAGTCCCATCGACATCACGGACGGCCTTAAATTGTTGATAAGTGACGGTGAAGTTATAAGTGGTGACAGCTTTACTGTTGATGTCTTTGCAGAAAAATCTGATATGTTGTGGTGGCTTAGTGAAGCGGACCGCGCACCACAAATTTCACAACCAACTGACTGGAGCAGTAAAGCTTCAGAAGGAGGTCTAAAAGTTAACGGAACTTACGACGGCAATGAAGATGATACCATCGTTTTTCGGGTGGAGGGAAATGGACAGGTCGGCGGACCCAGCCCACTGAAATTACATTACGAATTCTCCCAAACTGGAGAAAAAGGCTCCGTCAATATTGGGCATCCTTATTTAGGAGAAGTGAAAGGTGAGGGTCCATTTGATAGCGCCAAGGCTTTTGACTCAGAAGATGGTGAAGAACTCTTTGATTTAGAATTCAGTAAAAAGGGCCGCCGTGACCCAAAACGTCTGCCTATCGGACATGGATTATTCGTAGAAGTGAATCCAAGTGTTTTACGGGACGGTGATACTACGGATGTGGATGTAATTGCACCAACTTCAGAAGATATGTGGTGGAGCGATGAAGAACATCGTGGCGCGTCAAATAAAGTAGAGGCCGAAGCAAAGTGGAAGACCTATGCAGAATATGAAGGACTTGATGATGACAAAAATAGAGGTTCTCTCGACGTTTCTGATGGAATAAGGGGATTCTCAGGTGGACTCAGCAATGCCCCCATAGAAGTATCCGGAAACTATGAGCCGGATATTGCAAAAACATATACTTTTAGTGTCGAGAAGAGGGGTACTGTTGGTATAACACGTGGGCTGCAAATGAGATGGGAAGACACATTTGGCGGTGCCGGTTCGATAGAAATTGGCGAAGGCTATACTCCCGGTACGCCAATATCTTTTGATGAGGGATTACGACTGGCCCTTGGTAAAGGTGATTTATATGCAGATGATTATTTTACTGTCTCAACTGAGACCTCAACTGTAAGACTTGCTCAAGATTTAGTCTTGCGCCTTGGAGCCACCAGAAGTGGAGAAGGCCTTGAGGTAAGACGTTCGGAAAATATAGCAAATGATGTGATACCAGGACTTGATCTTGAGTTTTTTTCATCCAGTGAAAAGCCTGTAACTGTGTCAGTATTGGGTGACACAGAGGTTGCCAAGGAACGCATTCACGATTTTGTAGATGCATACAATACATTTCAAGCTACAGCCAAGGAGGTTTCGAAGTTTGATAAGTCGACCAACACTGCAGCACCTCTATTAAGTGACAGGAATCTGTCGCAGATGGTCAACGAAATAGCAACCACATCAATTGCAACTGTAAGTGGTTTGCCGCAATCGACAAATATGCTTTTTTCTATTGGTCTGAAGATCGATGACAGAGGCATGATGTCTATTGAAGAGAAAAAGTTAAATGAAAAGATAGTTGATGAATTTTCTAATGTTGCCAACTTATTTCGCAGTCATGGAAAAACTGACAATCCCGACATAAATTTTTTGGGAATGACTGAAAAAACGAGGGTTAATCCAAGCGGTTACAGGGTGGACGTCTCTAATGCTGCAAAGCGTGGATTTTATTTAGGGACTCCACTTCCAGGAATTATAAAAGTTGATGAAACGAACAACGTTTTAATAATTAAAAATAACAGCAGGGTTTCTGATCCGATTGAATTGCGCAAAGACAACTATACCCTAGGCAGTCTGGCCAAAACTATTCAGAACCGTTTGATTGAAGACAAAGCTTTGGGACGCCGTAAAATACAGGTCCGTGAAGAAGAAGGCAGGCTGAAGATAATTTCGGGTACTTTTGGCAACAGCAGCACAATTGAAGTCGAACCAGGACCCGACAAGGATCTCAGCAGTTTGGGACTAACAGACGGGATCAGCACTCCTGGAGAGGATGTTGCAGGATCAATTGGCAATGTAGAGGCAACCGGCAGAGGACAACTACTCGTAGGGGCGAAAGATTCCAATACTGACGGTTTGAGATTGTTCGTGACGCTTAGTGAAGATGATTTGGTTGATGAACAAGAAGCTACTGTGAATATTTCTAAAGGTGTAGCTGTAAAATTAGGCCATAAACTAGATAAATTGAATGACCCTCTGGATGGCAATGTCAAGCGGGCCACAGATGATATAACTGGTCAAATGACCAGTTTTGACGAACAAATAAGCCGTTTAAACAAACGGGCTGATACCAAACAAACAAGGCTGCAGAGAAAATTTGCAAAACTGGACAGCACGATGGGAAGATTAAAATCCCAACAAAACTATATGACCCAACAACTCTCTGCAATGAGTGGAGCTAGAAAATCATAAAATAAATGATTAAGGAGAAACGATGAGCAACTATAGTAACTATCAGAATGCCTATAAAAAGGCTTCTGTTAATACTCTTGACCAAACTAAGCTGATCATTATGCTCTATGATGGAGCCATAAAGAATGCCAGCTTTGCTGTTGAGCACATGAAATCAGGGCAGATAGAGAAGGTACACGATTGTTTAATAAAAACTAAGAACATTGTGACCGAACTGATGGCAACCCTGAACATGGATAGAGGAGGTGACATCGCAAAGAATCTTCAGTCACTCTATAGCTACATGTTTAGTCAACTTATTGAGGCAAACATGAATAAAAAAACTGAACCTGTAGTTATCGTAATCGATTTACTCAAAGAATTGCGTGCAGCCTGGACACAAATTAATTCAAAAAAGAAAAATGATGCAAAAACACAAAATA
>Ga0209445_1000701_pt1 | contig 18657 bp, 19 predicted proteins | sample MarorgKNORR_S2LV_4_FD_188223 | JGI IMG/M metagenome (GOLD analysis project Ga0209445, IMG submission 188223) | Marine microbial communities from the Southern Atlantic Ocean, analyzing organic carbon cycling - NADW_A/KNORR_S2/LV (SPAdes) (version 2) | ecosystem: Environmental > Aquatic > Marine >... | reverse complement strand
TCTTCCCATTCAGGCTCCAGTTCGTAGTTGTCCCGAAGCTCGCTAAACATCGCGTCAAGGGATTTTTTGTCAAACATAGTCTTCTCGGTGCGTCTCCTCTTTTTCTCTGGGCCGGACCGTGGCCGACAATCTCGGCAGGGCCGTTAGGGGGCATTTCACGCCGCAAATCGTGCGACCTACAGCGAGGGTTAGTCTACAATTTTTCCGAGACCGTGGCAAGTTTAGTTTGTGCCCGTTCCAGGCATGGGTCCGGCGGCTTTACCGCGCTTGCCTACGGTACGCGTTCTTGCTCCTGACCGTCTTCTTGTATCGGTTCCGAATCTATAGTGTCGGCGGCTGCCCTCCGGTTGGCTTGCATCAAGTAGACAGCGCCAACCAATATGGGGATGGCGAGGATGATGAATCCCATGATCGCGACTACGGCCCAAGGCCCCGAGCCGAAGATATGGTCCAACTGCACCTTGATCCAGCGAAGCAACTCAGGGTCCGCAGCGTCGCTCTGGTGGGCCAGGATGAAACTAAATACCGATTCCGGCAAGATTGGTTAATCTCCGGCGGTAGCCGCTGTTGATAGCGGTGTTTGGTAACGTGCAGAGTATTTACGCTCCCTGACGCTGAATGCCGAGATGGCGGCCGGGAACAAGAGCGCTCCACCGATGGCGAACGGCAGGGTGTAGGAACCGGTGATGTCGAACATCAGGCCCGCGGCCAAGATGCTCACGAATGAACCCACCTGATGGCATAGGAAGGAGATTCCGGAGATCGTCGCCAGTGCCCGTAATCCATAGACATCAGCGGTCAGGGAAGTGGTCAGAGGCACGCTGGCGATCCATGAGAACCCAGCCAACAGCGCAAATATCCAGACGCCCGTGGCGCCGGGGAATAGCAGTAAGAAGATAAAGGCGATCCCGCGTAGGACATAAACGGCGGCCAGCAGGTTTTTACGCCCGAACCTATCGCCAAGGAAGCCCGCCCCAAGTCCTCCCACCACGTTGAGCGCCATCATCACGCCGAATGCGAGAGCGGCTAGAGTCCCAGACAAACCCTGGCCGATAGCGTACGGAACGAAATGGGCTGCAATCATGCCCGTGGTGATACCACAAACAGTATAGGCCGCGGAGATTTGCCACATGGGCCAAGAGCGGAAAGACTCAGACCATTTTTCAACCTCGATCGGCCCTCGTTTCCTCTCAAGTTTATTGGCCGGGGTGGCCTCTTCCGTGTCCCCGTCCGGTTGAAGGCCCATGTCTGCTGGGTCGTTCCGGATGAAGAAATACACCATGGGCAAGGCCAGGACCAGAATTATCAGACCCAGCGCAGCCCAAGTCACCCGCCAACTGGTCGCCTGCAACAAGAACATACCGAAAGGCACCAGCGTAAGGCCGCCCAAAGATGCACCCGCCACATTGATCCCCAGCACCGTTGATCGTCGACGGTGGAACCACTTTGCCAGGAGCGCCATGGTGTTGGTTACCGACGCGCCGCTCATGGCGGTGGAAAGCAGGATGCCGAACACAAAGAATAAGAAAAGGTAGTTGAATGTGAGACTGAGGGACGCCGTGGCAAGTCCGGCGATGACCAGTCCAACCATGATGACCGTGCGGCCACTGAACTGGTCGAACAACCGGCCCACGAAGGGCTGGGTTAGGCCATTGACCAGAAAGCCGGTGCCCACGGCAGATGACAGCATGAACCGGGACCAGCCGAATTCTTCTTCTAAGGGAATGATGAAGATTCCGAAGCTGCTTCGAGCGCCCGTGGTCACGAACGCGACGAACACCGTGGCGGCACACACATACCAACCAAAATAGAGCGGTGCTTTTGCCTTTTCGGTTGAACTCATCGGAACCTAAAGGGCGTTTGGTGCGCTGAATCCAGTCATTCCTGACAACAATGGTTATCGGTCGGCGCATCATACCACTGCTGGCAACCAAGGAGTTGGTCCGGTCGAGACTAGTTACCTCTGATTAGGCCGGTCAATCGCCAGCGGCGGCCGTGGGGACCGCGATTTGGTAGCGGGCTGAGTATTTGCGCTCTTTGATGCTAAATGCAGATATGGCAGCAGGGAACAGAAGCGCCCCGACGATGGCAAACGGCAAAACATAGGAACCGGTGATGTCGAAGAGGAGCCCGGCCAAGAGAACGCTGCCGAAACCGCCAAATTGGTGGAACATGAACGTTATCCCAGAAATGGTCCCCATGGCCTTCAATCCGTACACATCTGCAGTGAGCGAAGAGGTCAAAGGAAGGGTAGCCACCCAAGAAAAACCGGCGATGCTGGCGAAAATCCATAGACCAGCAACCGAATCGACAGTAAGAAGAACTATGTAGGCTATGCCCCTCATAAAATAGACCAGCGCCAACCAGTTCTTGGTGCCGCCAATCTTGTCTGCAAGCAGCCCGGCACCCAGAGCGCCGATGATGTTGAGACCCATCATGTAGCCGAAAATGGTCGCCGCGGTTGTGCCGGAGATTCCCCGGTCCTCGATGGCGAAAGGGATGAAATGCACTGAAAGCACGAAGGTGGTGGTGCCGCAGACGAAGTATGAGCCAGCCATCTGCCATATCGGCGCTGACTTGAACGACTCACGCCAGGTTTCAACTTCCAAGGGGCCTTTCAGTTCACGGCGGCGAGGGTTGGCCCCGTCCTCTGATGATGAAGGGTCGCCATCAGGATTGAGACCCATATCAGAAGGCCTTTCTCGAATGAAGAAATATGCCAGAGGCAACGATGTGAGGACGATGATGCCCAAACCGATCCACGCCACGCGCCAACTAGTGGCCTGGAGCAGATACATGGAGAACGGGACCATGATCAGCCCGCCCAACGATAGGGCGGCGGAGTTGATGCTGATAGCAGTTGCGCGCCGGCGCTTGAACCAACGGGACATCAAAGCGGCAGTGTTGGATAGGGCCGGACCTGCTTGGGCCATCGATGCGATAAATCCAAACATGAAGACTAGGAACAAGATGTGGAAAGTTAGAGAGAGGAGAATCGTTGATATCCCCAGGACCAACAGGCCGGTGATAATCACTTTACGGCCACCGGTCCGGTCAAATAATTGGCCCATGAATGGTTGGATGATACCGTTAACGAGGACACCGAGAGCCGCGGCGATCGAGACAGTGAACCGGCTCCAGCCGAACTCCTCGCTCATCGGTATGACAAACACGCCGAAGCTGTTGCGGGCGCCGATGGATACAAATCCGATGAATACGGTGGCGGCACATACGTACCAGCCGAAGTAGAGCGGTTTCTTAGTTGTTTCGGTGGATTGCATGAATTCCTAGATTAGTTAGTAAGGGAGCTTTCCTGGCTCCCAATGATTTGCAATGTAGTTACGCCAATCATATCACCAAATCTGCGCACAGTAGGCGTAACAGCCCTATTAAAGCTCTATAGATTCAATGCGGGAAAGGAAAGAATGGTTGCGGATCATCGGGATAGCCAGGCGGCAAACTCGTCGCTCGACCCGGATCCAGCGCTTAACGAGAGCCTGCCGTCGGCCAAAACTTCACTTGGTTTCAGACGGCCCCAAACCAATAGCGCTAAAACATCAGCGTCACATGTCAGCGTCGCAGTTGGCTCTCCCGAAGCGTCTTCGACCCGGTTCTCCTGGTCTCCGGTGACAACATCCTTCCGGAGTTCGGCGGCCCCAATGGTCACGAACCGGTAGTGGCCAGAAGCCTGCGATGGCTTGAAATCTGCCAGACCGATGCTGTTTAACCAGACGGTTAGCCGGTCCAAGACCACGGCAACGCAATCTGACGAAAGCCCCGCCTGCGGGTCCGATGGGAAGCGGATGTCCCAGGAGTGGATTACAACTTCGCTGATGCGAGTGGTGACGTAGGCTGATGCCGGTTGAAGCGCCCTGAAACTCCAACATTCTTTGTCCCAATCGTCGTCTTCCATACTGGCGAATATCCCGGTCAGACGGTCAACGCTGGAAGCGAATGCGTCCGGCAACTGTGCACCGGCCGAGCAATTATATTCCTTGGCCATGCTGGCTATGAGGCCGGGAAGTTCCGGAAGAGGAAGGGTCCCGATCTCGGGAAGGCCCTGCGGAGCGGTGGTGATGCCGGCCCGGCCTTGGGAGATGGCGTCGGCAAAAAACTCGGCGGCCCAGCCGAGGTGGCCGATCACATCGCCAACCGTCCAGCCTTCACAAGGGCTATCCAGACTCCACTGTTCAGGGCCGGTGCCGCGGACATATTCTTTGAGCCGGCCGGTCTCGGCCGTGATCAGTTTTATCCCCTCGGCAGTCGAGACCATGATTCTCCTCGTTGCTTGTTTATTAGCTTTTTAGCGCCTTGGCGTCTCTCCCGGCGCTGGTGCCGGACAGCTTGCCGAAGACCATGCCCGCCGATAGACCGGAGCCGCCGGGATAGTTGTGGTAGAACAGACCGCCGACCATCTCACCGGCGGCATAGAGGCCGGGGATAGGCTCCTGGCTGTTGGTGACGATCTGTCCGCGGTTGTTTATCCTAACGCCGCCAAACGTGAAACTGATGCCGCAGGTTACAGCGTAGCCGGTGTAGGGTGGGGTGTCGATGAGTTCGGCCCAGTTGCTCTTGGGTGGGGTGATGCCCACGGTGTTCCGGCCGTCTTTGATCGTTGGGTTGTAAGGGATATCGGTCTGCACTGCCGCGTTGTATTCCTCGATGGTTTTGACGAAGCCGGCTGGGTCGATATCCAACCGTTCGGCCAGTTCTTCCAGGGTGTCGGCCTTGGCCATCGTTACCTGATCGATGTGGTACTCGTCGCGGAGCAGGTGTTTGACCTTTTCATCGAAAATATGAAATCCCAAGCCCTGTGGCTGAGTCAGATAGGCGCGGCCGAACTTGACGTAGGTGTAGTTTCGGAAGTCTTCGCCCTCGTCCAAGAACCGCTCGCCGTTGATGTTCACGATCAGGCCAAAGGGGTATGAGTGCTTCTGGTAAAGCTCGGTAATGGTGCGGTCCCCGAAGGCCGGGGCGTTCATGTCCCAGGCCACGGCGTGGCAACTACTGTAGTGGCCGTGGGACTGGGCGCCAACGTCTAGGGCCATCTTGATCCCGTCCCCGGTGTTGTAGGGGATACCTCTGACCTTGACGTTCTCCCAGCCTGGACCCAAGTACCGGCAGCGCATCTCGGCGTTGGCCTCAAACCCGCCTGCTGCCAATACCACAGCGCTGGCGGAGATGTCCTCAAATCCGTCGGGACCCAGAACCGTGAGACCGCTGATGCGGCCCTTTTGGTCTTGAAGAAGTTTAGTGGCCTGAGTCGCGTAACGTACGTCGATGCCCATCTCGGCGCAGACATCGAACTGCTGATCGGACAGGCCCTTTCCGGCGCCCACAGCCTCCACCAAGAGACCGCCCCAGAAGCGGTACTTGTCGCCGTCTTTGAATGCCTGCCGACCGTAAGCCAGCACGAATCGCACGCCTTTGGACTGCAGCCACTGCATGGTCGGTAGAGATTGGCTGACCAATATCTGGGCCAATTCGGGGTCGGTTAATCCCTCGGTGACCCGCATCATGTCGTCGTAGAACTGGTCCTCGGTGTAGCTGCCTACCTCTACTTGGTTGACCTCGGTTTCAGACATATCAGGAATAATTGTACGGATATCGTCCAGGCCCTCAAAGGCGAAGCGGATGATGCCGCCGGTGAAGTAAGTGTTACCGCCCCGGAAGTATTCGGGAGCCTTCTCCACGACCAGGACTGAATCTGTGATTTCTTTAGCCGCGATGGCCGCGGACAGGGCCGCGTTTCCGGCGCCGACTACGATAACGTCGTATTGACTTGCCACTGGGCTACCTCCAAGGGGTCGATTGATCTGGTTTGATGACAAAAGGTTCGGTCTTTTTAGCGTGACCTATAATAATCTGTCGAACATGATGTCACAAGATACGAGAGGAGATCAGACATGGACAGGTGCGAATGGGCGGCCAGTGATTTGATGATTACCTATCATGACGAGGAATGGGGTGTGCCGCTCCATGACGACCGCATGCTATTCGAGTTTCTGATCTTGGAGGGCGCCCAGGCCGGCCTCAGTTGGAACACCATATTAAATAAGCGCCAGAGCTATCGAGCGGCCTTCGATAACTTTGACCCAGTAGCCGTCTCCACTTACGGAGATTCCAAGGTGCAGAGTTTGCTAGCCGATACCGGGATAGTCCGGAACCGTCTTAAGATCGCGGCCGCCATCGGAAACGCCAACGCATTTTTGAAAGTGGTGGAAGAATCGGGCAGCTTCGACAGGTACATCTGGGGGTTCGTCGGCGGCAGCACCAAGAATGAAAAGAGAAAGTCAATGTCGGAAATTCCGGCAACGACCGCTGAATCCGACGCCATGAGCAAAGAGCTTAAGAGCAGAGGCTTCAAATTCGTCGGCTCGACCATCTGCTATGCATTTATGCAGGCTACCGGTATGGTCAACGACCACAAAGTGGGCTGTTTCAGGCACGGGCAGGTCTAGCGCCATCTAGGTTGCTGCCACCGGGTGCCCGGTTTAAGATACACCAGGCTAAGATGCCTTCCGGGCAACTGCGGAGGCTGGCTACCTAAAAATTTGACTATTCAACAGGGGGAATCGCCAGCATGAAAGCTGCGAGACTTGTCGGGCCCAAACTCTTTGAGTTCCTAGAAACCGAAACGCCGGTGGCCAACGATGGCCAAGTACTGATCAAATTGGAGCGCGTATCCGTCTGCGGCAGCGACTGCCGTCACGGGTTCAATATCCACCCAGAAGAAGAATATCCCATGGACATTGGCCGGCCCTGCCACGAGCTGGCGGGCACCATCGTCGAGAGCCGCACCGATGAATACCATGAAGGACAGCGGGTTATCGCCATCCCCGAGCGGGGCAAAGGCGGACTGGTGGAGTACATGACCTCCGACCCCAGCCGGATGATTCTGCTGCCCGACGAAGGCCTCCTGGACGAGTGGGTCATGTGCCAGCCTTCCGGAACGGTTCTTTATTCCTGCCAGCAGATGCCCAACGTGCTCGGCAAGAACGTGGCGATCATGGGACAGGGGAGCATCGGCCTCAGCTTCGCAATGATCACATCGCGGATGGGCGCGGCTAGCGTCACCGTGGTCGACCCTTTGGATTACCGGCTTGAGAAGTCCAAAGAGTTCGGCTCCACCCACCGGATCAACCCGGACAAAGAAAAGGTCGACGATGCCATAGCAGAGATCACTGGCGGGGTTGGCCCAGATGTGATCGTCGAAGCTGCCGGGTACCCGGACACATTCAATGATTGTTTCCGGTTGGTCCGCCAGTTCGGCACGATCATCGTCTTCGGTATTCAAGCCGACGAATTTGTGTCCATCGAGCACAGTTGGATCATGGAGAAGCAACCCCGGATGATCGGCACGACGGGTGCCCGCAGCGGAGACCCCACCAGCCAGATCAAACACATGGTTGCCCTCAGGCAGCGGGGCTGGTGTGAACCCGCCAATTTGATCACACACCGCATGGGCTTTACAGATGTTCAAAAGGCCTATGACATGTATGATCAACAACAGGAAGAAGTTATCAAAGTGGTGATGAACATCAACGAGTAACGGACCACTGGCGGCGGAGAGACACCGGAGTGCAATAGGAAAGTGTGCCCGGGCAGTGTGTGGAGAGGTGTTGTGATGATGAAGCCGGCATTCGAGATTCGGATGGTCAAAGAGAACCTAGACCTGTCGATGGCCCTTTTGCAGGCTGTCCAGGAAGAAAAGGTAACCGCCAAACAGCTATTCCGGGACGGCCCCGAAGATATGTTCGTTGCATTCGCAGTGGACAACAACGGGCCAGACCAGCAGGAATTATCGCGGCGCGCAGCCAATCAGGCACGCGCCGCGTTTGCATTGGCGGTGATTCAAACCCAGCGGAGCTTGGACCGCGTCTTCACTAACTCTCCCCTAGAAGAAACGAATCCCGATCTTCAAGCGGCGCGGTGTGTGATGTTCCTGCTGAACAACACCATCTTCCCCAACCTGTTCACCCCAGTCTGGGACTGTCCTCCAGAATACCGGCGCAAGTTCGAGGTGCGGCCCATTAGTCTACTAATGGACGCCGGGGAATTACATGGCAAGGGCCTCAGTTGGGACCATGTGGGTGGATTGCCCCAGTTCATCGAGCTGCTGGTCTACTTCGCCAATTGGATAGATGACCTCACGGAGGTTGAGCCCCAGGCCGGGCCGTGGGACGCTGTTCGGCCTAGTGATGAGTCGAAGGCCCCTTGGAATTCCGTCCCTGAAGATGAGTTGGAGCCTCTGATAGTGATCGCAAGCCCGCCAACGGCGCGAATGATCGACGGTCCGGTTGCCAGGTTCGTGGATGTCCAGTGTGAGGTCGGCGAGAGCAACCTAGTCCTGGCCAAAGATTTGTATGCCGGGTTCCAGGCTTGGTGCCTGGATACCGGCCAGGACGACGTCTCGCAGCGCAGCTTTGGCATGCAGCTAACGGCAATGGGGTATCAACGACGCCGGCGGGGCAGGGGCAAACACTGGTGGGATGGAATCCGGCTGCTAACGGTCATGGAACCGGTGGCGGTGACGCCCGTGATCGAAGAAACGTTGGTCGCCCAAATTCCGGAACCGAGTCCGGTTTTGGTGAACGGCCACTATGAGGTCTACCAAACGGAACTGCCTACTTAAACACCTCTAGCCGTCGGAACTTCGCGGCTGATTGTCGCCCAGTCAACAACCTGGCTGGTTGAAGTTACCGCAACAGCCCTTTCGTGTGCGCAGTTTGATTAAATTGTTGCCGGCCAATAGCCGCAGCTTGCGCCAGAATGGCATGGGCTGTTTCAGATTGCTCCAGGGTTGGAAGGTATGTTGGCCGTTTTCATTTTCTGGGGCGCACATGGTTGCCGGATTATGCCAGTCGGTTAGAATACGGGCAACCTGTTTCAGGAGACCATGATGCCAGCCTACCTCGACCGCCTTTCTCGATTTGTCTGCAAAACCAACCTCGAAGGCTTGGAACCCGCCACTGTAACCGCGGCCAAATCAGTGGTGTTGGACACGATCGGCGCCATGCTTGCGGGCAGCCGCCTTCCCGAGAACGAAAAGCTGGCGCAGTTGGCAGCCAAGAACGGCGGGCAAGGCCCATCAACTCTTCTGGGGCAGACCGGCTCAGCGACTGCTGTGTTCGCCGCCCTGTCGAACGCCACCGCCGGAGTGGCTCTGGAGATGGATGAGGGCAACCGGTTGGGTGGAGGGCATGCCGCCATCCACGTGATACCCGTGGCGTTGGCCGTGGCCGAAGAACGGGGCTCCAGTGGCAAGGAGTTTCTGGAGAGCGTCATCGTCGGCTATGAGGTGACCTCCCGCATCGGTACCGGTACCAAGGTCAAGAAAACCGTTCACTCCCATGGCACCTGGGGAACCATTGGCTCTGCGGTGGCCACGGCCAAGCTGATGGGGTTTGATGAAGCCCACACCACCGTCGCGATCAATATCGCGGCCTCCATGAGTCCCGCCAATACCTGGACGCCGTGCATCGAAGGGGCGACTATCCGCAACCTGTACCCCGGACGATCGGGGTTCCAAGGCATCATGGCGGCCCAGTTGGCGCTCTGCGGGTTCACTGGTTTGGAGGACGGCCCCTCAGACATCTACAACAACATCTTGGGTGAGTCCTTCGACTCCGAAGCTGCGGTCCGGGATCTGGGTGTGCCAGGCGCCTACCGCATCCAACAGAACTATTTCAAGCTCCACGCCTGCTGCTTGTACAACCATCCGGTGCTGGACGGCGTTCAGACGCTATTGGCCCGGGAGCGGTTTGCTGCGGAAGATGTGGAACGGATCAAGGTGGAAGCTCCGGCGCTGGCAACGATCATGACCGACCCTGAGCCCGAGAATATGCTAGCTGCTAAATTCTCACTGCCCTACGCGGTCGCGACGGCAGTGGTGCACAACAGCACGGACATCACTGCTTTCTACCCAGACCGTTTGCAGGACCCGGAGACGTTGTCCCTGGCGCGCCGTGTAGATATCGTGGCTGACCCCGACATGGATCTGCGCCGCTACGATTACCCGGCGGCCAAAGTGGCAGTCTCGTTGAAGGATGGTAGGACTCTCACTGAGGATGTTATCGCCCACCACGGAGATGCGCAAAACCCGGCTTCCCGCGAGGAATTAGTGGGTAAATTCAACTTCCTGGTCCAGGATGTCCTGGGGGAGATGGGGGCGGCCCGCGTGGTGGAAACGGTGGGTTATCTGGATGCCCTGGGTGATATCAGAGAACTTACGCGATTGCTCAAAGGCAGCTAGGCCCTACCGCCCTCGTACATCGCCCCAGAGGATGATGTGGAGGCGGGTGGTGAATCGGAAGCCGTGCTTCACGCAGGCCTCAGAAAGCCACGCACTCTTCTTTGCCAGCGCGTCGAGCGTCCGCCCCTCCGGCATCAGCAGCACCCGGTCCGGAGTCAACTCGTACTGGTCTCGCAGAGCGCAGACTTCGTCGATGTCGGACTCCTCAGTAACTACGAACTTGAAATAAGCCTCAGGCAATCGGGCAAATGTCTCTAAAGCCCGGGGTATCAGCCGCCCGGCTGAGGTGTTTCCCGACGAGCGCAACTTGGGCGATACGTTCCATTGGCCGATGTGGCGGAGCATTCCGGGCTGGGGAACGATCGTCCCGTTGGTTTCCACTTCGAATTTATGACCCTGGGCCGCTAGAGATTCCACCAATGGTTCTAGTTCCTTCTGCTGCAGCATGGGTTCGCCCCCGGTGATCACGACATGAGAGCAGTTGAAGGCCTGTATCTTCCGCTGTATCTCCAACGCTTCTAGCTCCACCACCTCGGCCTCATAATCGAAATTCCGCCAGTCCCAGGTGTACTTGGTGTCGCACCAATGACAGCTTAGATTACAGGTGGCTAACCGCAGGAAAACCGATGGCACACCCATGGAGATTCCCTCTCCTTGGATGGAGTGGAAAATCTCCGGCTCCCCTTTTTGTCTTTGGCTTATCTTTAGCATCGTTAGTCGGGTACTGCCGGGTCGGGATAGCCGGCTGCCCTAAACCCGCTGGCCCTCAGGATGCAGCTATCGCATCGCCCGCAGGGTATCTCGCCTCCCTGGTAGCAACTCCAAGTGAGTTCCAACGGCGCCTCGAGTTCCATGGCCAGCCTGACGATATCTGCCTTGGACATCTCAATGATCGGTATCTCTATCTGTAATGGAACGTGATACTCGGTCCAGAGTTTGCTCCCGTACCCTAGGGACTCACCCATCTTTTGGAAAAACTCGGGCCGGCAATCGGGATAGCCGCTGTAGTCGATCGCGTTGGGGGCCATGTAGATATATGCTTGAACGTCCTCCGGAAGGACATGTTCAATCTCAATTGCGTAGAGGACCTGGCTCTCCAGACTGGCGGCGGCCAGAGACAGGAAGATCGTATTACGCAGGGGAACGTAGGTGATGGGAATACTGTTGCCCATTCGTGACGCTTCCCGGTCTTCCGGCATCGGGAACTGTTCTGGGTTGGTCAGCGCCGAATACCAGGCCACCTTGCCAAGGAAGGAAATGTCCAACAATTCCTGCGTTACGCCCAGGGACCGGGCGACTTCGGCGGCGCAATTGACCTCTTTGCTGTGGCTCTGGCCATAGTGAAAGGTTAGGGCGGTCAGGTGGTCGGTCTTGCCCTTGGCGAGAGCGGTTACCGTGGTCGAGTCGAGTCCGCCGGAGAGCAGGCTCACCCCGTAGCTAGGCATACCACTAACCCTCTCCGTGATATTCGGCGAATTGGTTCACCGATTCCCAAAGTCTGACCTTGGCAGGAGCGATGCCGCAAAGCTCTGAGGTCTTTTCGTAAAGCGTCCGGCTCATAACTTCACATGACGGGTTCTCCTCCTGGAATTTATAGAGCCGTACTAGGGCCGCGCTGCCAAGGCCGGCAATGAGTTCGCTGTCCTTGCTGTTTAACAGAAAGGCGTGGTCCCAGTTCTCGTCCACCCAGGTTTTGATCCGGTCTTTCAGGTCGGTGAAGTCGTAAACAAGGCCCAATCGGTCGAGGGAACGAGATTCCAGAAAGACCTCCGCCCGGTAGGTGTGGCCGTGTGGATAGGCGCACTTGCCGTTGTAGTCCAAGAGGCGGTGCCCACTGTCAAAGGTGAACTCAATTCTTATCTGGTACATAGGGGATATTGGGGGTGACCGGCTTGACCGACTGCCTAGTTCCCGCGCTGTTCCTGGCTGTATTCGACGGTGACCGCGGTGTGCAACCCGCCCCTGACTTTGTAGTCTAGGACGATCTTCATGGACTGGGGCTGGCAGATCGCGACGAGATCGTTGAGAATCCGGTTGGCGGCGTGCTCCTGAACGATGCCCACATCACGGTAGGAAAGCAGGTAGTACTTTAGGGATTTCAGTTCTATGCATGAGTCGCCGGGCACATAAGAGATCAGAAGGTCGCCGTAGTCAGGCAGGCCGGTCCATGGGCAGACCGCCGTAAATTCATCGGTATCTATCTCGACTTGGGACTTTTGGTTGGGGTATTCGTACTGGAAGGTAAGCAGGCACGCCGGGTCAATGGCCTCTTCGCCTTTGGAGGGAAGTTCCTGATCTAGTCCCCCGTATTGTTCCTTCAGCTCTTTGATGGTCGCCATTGACGCCTCCGTGCGGATATAAACCGGGCTCCGGTATCGCTTTGCATACAATGATAGGTGGCGGGGTTGAAGGGTGTCAAAGCGTCTTGCACGCTCTTGTGGCTGACGCTAAGATACTGGCACCTGTCTAGGAGGCACTCGATGGCTCAGGATATTCAACGATGACTCAGGTAAGTAACCCAGCCCACACACTGGACCAACTTGACGCCATGTCCATCGAATCAGCTCAAGCCCTTTCGTTTGACGAGCGGGACGCGCTGCTTGACCTGATCATAGCCGACGGCCGGCACGAAGCCACGGGGTCTGTTTCCTACCGCACCGGCATGTATACCGATTATTTTGATGAAGACCTGACCAAAATGCTCAAGGTGAAGGCGGTTAAGGTATACGTCCGGGGCACTACGTCAGCTAGTTTTGATGGAGAGGTGGTCGGCGATAATTCCATGGAGCAATACCGGGCCTGCTTCCGCCATATTGAAACCACGCTGACGGCCGGCCGGACTAACTTCAGCCGTGTGGTCAACATGGTGGTTTTCCTAACAAACATGGACAACTGGGAAAAGTTCAACGAAGTTTTCCGGGAGTTCGTGCCCAACCCACCCTGCCGGGCGGTGATCGGCACGACGGGCTTGGCCCGACCGTCAATAGTTATAGAGATAGTCGATTGTTTCGCTTACCGGGTGTCCGAATAAAGGAGACACCTGATCAAGGATTCGCAGAAAGACGGAGGAAGAGATGGCAAACCTGACATTGGCCTACAAAGCAAGGGCCTACAGCACCGGCACTCTAGGCAGGGCCATATGCAATGCCCGCACCCATCACTTTGTGGCCGACGATGCCGGCGGAGAGGAGTTGGGTGCTGGGGAATTCTTCTTCTCCGGCATCACCGCCTGCGCCGTGAACATGGTCGAGCGGTTGGCCAACAATGACAACATCGCATTGGACTGGATGGACGTTGGCGTAGAGTCGTACCGGGACGCGGACGCCAATCACGGCGACCTGTCCCTCTACGATGCCATCCGGATCAAGTTTGAGATGTGGGGCGTCGATGACGAAGACGCCCACAATCTGGTCGAAATCTGGAAGAAGCGTTGACCCCTCTATGGTTCGGTCGCCGTGGCGACCCCTGATACCACCGTGGAGTTGGTTTACCACACGGAGAAACATCGGTAGATACCGAAAACCCAGAGGCCAAACAGGCCCAATCATTAACCTAACGGCTGCAAGTTCTCAGCCGGGGACGATATATGCACATCTGCTCTTTCTTGCCCAGCGCCACCGAGATGGTCTATGACCTAGGTCTACAAGACCAACTCTACGGTGTTACTCACGAGTGTGACTACCCTCCGGAGGCGCGTGACAAGCCCCATGTGGTCCACAGCGTTTTCGAAGGAACAGAGCCCACCAGCGGTGAGATCAGCAGGGTGATCGCAGAGCGCTTGGCCCAGGGGCTTGGGATCTATGATATCGACACCAAACTGCTGCAAGAGGCTGAGCCGGACTTGCTGATAACACAAGCCATCTGCGAGGTTTGAGCCATCTCATCTCGGCAGGTTGCCGAGGTAAGCGTGGGGTTGGCGAAAGAGCCCGAGGTGTTGTCATTGGACCCGCTGCATATCGCGGACGTTGTTGAAGACCTGAACCGCATCGGCCGGGCGACAGGCACTGAAGTTAAGGCCGCGGTGATCACTGAGGGACTTACGGCGCGTATCGAGGCGGTGGCCGAGCGCGCAAAGGACGTGGACAATCATCCGAGCGTGCTTCACGTTGAGTGGGCGGACCCGGTGATGTGCGGCGGCCATTGGGTGCCGGAGATGGTTGATTTGGCCGGCGGAACGAATAGTTTCGGCGACAAAGACACCGGGACGTTGAAGCTGGATTGGGACGAAGTAGTGGCCAGCCAGCCGGAGGTCATCATCATGATGCAATGCGGTTTCGACGTGAAGCGTGCACTGGAAGACATGCCGATAATGACTGCCAAGGAAGGCTGGGCATCGCTTCCCGCCGTTAAGAACAACCGGGTTTACGTCATCGATGCCGGCGCCTACACCAGTCGCTCTGGTCCCAGGTTGGTGACGGGGCTGGAAATCATGGCGGAGATGATACATCCGGAGATTTTCTCGGGAATGATTCCCGAGGCGGCTGCGCTACGGCTCTTTGGAGATCTGACCAAGACCGGCTAGGTTCGCTAATTCAGGCGGTTTCCCTGGAACGGGTTCTGTTTTGTGATCTGCTCCCGTAGAGTTTCGTTGCCTTGTTTCAACAGTGGGATAAGGTCAAACAGCCGGGTTGCCGCCGTTTCCGTGACCAACAGGCTTTGGCGCAGGTGCGGCTCCAAGTTTAGATTGCCGGCGATGGCGTAAGAAAGCTCAATCGGGTCTTCCGGTATCTCGACCCGGGAGGTATAACCCCCGGTCAGAGCCGTTAGGTTCTTCACCAGGTTTACGTATTCGTCGTCGATCTGGGGAATGAGCTCGGCACAGCCTTCACCTTCCAACTCCACCAAGAACCTCACACGTCCGACGACATGGGGCACCCTCTGGATGATCTCTTCAATCTCGAACCTCCGCTCGCCCTTGGTCACGATGTTCATGCGCCCTTGGTCCAGGATCTCGGAGCGGAGAATACGGGTCGAGGTTCCGATGCGCTCAGGGTCTGCAGGAGCGCCAACCTCCAATCCCTCTTTGATCAGGACCACGCCAAAGGGAACATCCTGTTCCAGGCACTCCCCAATCATGTCCTTGTACCTTTCTTCAAAGATATGTAGAGGCAGTTCCATGCCTGGGAATAAGACCAGGTTCAATGGAAAAAGAGCTAGTTTGGTGAGCCCGTCTGGGGACTCTTCGTGAGGCTGAGCCATAACAACCGGAGTATATTACCCGGCCCGTTGGCAGCACAAGGAGGAAGAGCGTCTAACGGCGGTTCTTTGCCCGCCTGACCCTGAAGCTCGTTGGCCCCTTTTGGTGCCGCGCCCACCTCAAGTAATCCGAGAATTCCGGATTGGCCCGCAGCGTACTTATGGAATTCAATTCTTTGGCCAAGGTGGACTCGGAAAACATGGCGTGGAGCTGCCGGTGGCAGGTGGGACAGAGCTTGACTTGCGGACCGAATCTTCCGCCTCTGGATCGGGGGACAAGGTGATGGGAGGTGAAGTTTATGGACTCTCTCTTGCAGAGTTCGCAGACCGGAGTTTCAACTGCGGGGCGAGGCGGCGTGATCTCCGGCGAAGTATGGCGCTCCAAGATGTTAGGTCTTCTCCGGCACTTCCAGGAAGCGCCAGCCTGGAAGGTCGACCTGCCAATCGTCGTCCTCCCAGAGCATAGGTAGAATCAGCCCGTTCATAGCCCGGCCGTGTTCGACCTCGGTAGTGTCGTCCCGCATGCCGAATGGCAGAAAAGCGAAGGCATGCACGTCGTCCAGATAGCTGGTGGGTGAGACGCCGAGGTCCGTCAGGTCCTCCAAGGGCCAGAGACTCAGCACCGTACTCCGGAAGTCGTCCAGCATGGCGGCCCGCATGGGATGGTCTTCGTTATACCCGGCCCGGTAGGCGTCTTGCATGTTGATCTGGTTGCGGGTTGCCCAGACCCCCAAACGCATGCCACGGGTCTCCCTGGACAGCATGGACCATGCCAGGTCCATATCGCCGTCTCTAACGGCCTCTGCAAAGACACCGGCCCGGCCACCGCAGTCGTCTGGGAAGGGGCTTCTTTTTTCGCCGGGAATGCGCATCTATCGTCAATCGTCCGTAATTATTGTTACCAGCCGACGGTGTAGCCGTCCCGCCTTGGGTCAGCGGCTCCTTGGAGGGCGCCGGTTTCCGAGTCCACCTGAATCATCATCTCGCTGCCCTGGGCGCCCCAATCGGGCATCATATTCAGTTGATGGCCCCGGCTTTCCAGTTCCTGGCGGATGTCCGTTCCGAACCTGGACTCCATGTGCAACAGATTATCACAGACGTGGGGCACGTTCGACTCGGTGGGGCTGTGGGAATTGCGCCACCGAGGGGCTTCCACCGCCTCAGATACGGTCATACCGAAGTCGATTAGATGGGTGATCACCTGCATATTGGTCTGTACCTGGGTGTCGGCGCCCGGTGTGCCGCAGACGAGCATCAAGCTGCCATCGCCGGCGGCTTTGCCCATGGACGCAGGCCCGTCGCCGTTGAAGACCATCACAGGGTTCATGGTGTGACGGACCCGCTTGCCGGGCTGGAGGCAGTCCACGTGGTCCGGGTCCAGATGCCAATAGGTCATCCGGTTATTGAGCAGGATCCCTGTGTTTCCGGCGACGAGGCTGGAACCCAAGGAGCTTTGGATGCTCTGGAGTAGGGACACCGCATTGCCCCAACGGTCGACGATCACGAAACAGGTGGTGTCTTCTTCTTGCATGGCGCCAGCCGCCACTTTGCCTGCCCCGCCGGAGCCGCTTTGGAAGACCCAGGGATCTCCGTGGGTAGGGTCGGATGCTCGGTCTGGATCGATGAGCTTGGCCCGTTCCTTGGCGTACTCCTTAGAGATCAGGCCCAGCGTGGGGACATCAGTGTGGTCAGGGTCGGCCATGTAGGCTTCACGGTCGATGAATGCCAGTTTCTTGGCTTCCACCATCATGTGGATGCTTTCGGCGGTGCTGCACCCCAATGACTTCAGATTGAATTGCTCCACCATGTTTAGCTCTTGCAGCAGGATATGGCCGCTGGAGTTGGGCGGGGCCTCGTAGACTGAGTGGCCTTTATAGGTGGTGGAGATGGGTTCTTCCCACCGGGAACGGCAATCGGCCAGGTCTTTCATGGATAGCAATCCGCCCTGCTCTTGGCTGAACTTGACGATAACCTCGGCGATCTCGCCCTGGTAGAAGGCATCCCGGCCGCCGTCGGCGATGGTTTGAAAAGTCTTTGCCAGGTCTTTTTGGCAAATCACATCTCCTGGCTTTGGAGCTTTGCCACCGGGAGCGAAGATCGCCTGGGATGTTGGAAATTCTTGGAGAAGACGGTCGCCGGCGATGACCCTTGATAGCACGTGGGACACCGGGAAACCGTTATCCGCCAAATCGATGGCGGGGGCGAAAAGCTCAGACAATCTTAATGTGGCGTATTTCTCGTGGGCCGCCAACCACCCGTCCACAAGGCCCGGTACCGACACCGATAAGATGCCCTTCTGGGGGATACCGGTCGCCTGATACGTTGCTAGGTCGGTGGCATAAGGGGCGGCGCCGGTGGCGTTGCAAACGTCTACTTTATTCTGCGCTCTGTTGTAAATCATGATGTAGCCATCGCCGCCGACGCCCGACATATTGGGCTCTACCACATTCAAGGCGGCAGCCGTGGCGATGGCGGCGTCTATGGCGTTCCCACCCTTTTGCAGGATCGCCATACCGGCCTGGGCGGCCAAAGGATGTCCGGCGGAAACCATACCGTTTCGTCCCATGATTACAGGCCGGTTGGACTCGAAGTTAATGCCGTGGGGTGACTGCACCATGTTTGTCTCCAGCAAGACTCCCTCGGCGTGGCGGAGGGAAAGATGAATTCCTGTGGTTGCCCTTTCAGACTGGAATTATGCTGCGGGGATTACCGAGCGTCAAGAAAATCTCTACGACTACGGTAGACTACCTAATCAAAAAAATGGGCCTCAGTTAACTGAGGCCCATTTGATTAACTATGTTGGATTTGGCTTAGTGACCGCCGCATCCACCGCCGCCACATCCGCATCCACCGCCGCCACCATCGCTGCCGCATCCACCGCCGCCACCACCGCTGCCGCATCCGCAGCCACTGCCGCAGCCACCTCCGCTGGCGAACATCGGGTTGTTAATCACAAAACCGACCTGTCCGCCCAGGTTCTCTACGTAGTCGATGGTCGCCTCTTCCAAGAAGGGAGCACTGTCTGAGTCCATGAGGAACTTGACTCCGTCCATAGCGAGTACGGTGTCGTCCGCTTGGGACTCGTTTTCCATGGTCAGCATATATTGGAGGCCACCTGTCTCGGCAGGTATCGCGACTACCCGCAGCGACCCGCTAGCTTCACCCTGTTCTTCCATAACTTCCTTGAGTTTCTCGATGGCGAGGGT
>Ga0209445_1000698_pt1 | contig 18726 bp, 13 predicted proteins | sample MarorgKNORR_S2LV_4_FD_188223 | JGI IMG/M metagenome (GOLD analysis project Ga0209445, IMG submission 188223) | Marine microbial communities from the Southern Atlantic Ocean, analyzing organic carbon cycling - NADW_A/KNORR_S2/LV (SPAdes) (version 2) | ecosystem: Environmental > Aquatic > Marine >... | reverse complement strand
TCCAGCTACATAAAATAAATCTGATTCGTTCTCAGCAAAAACATGTGGCACGCCGTAGGAATCTGTATATATATGAACCGGTGTTGAAATGCCGGGTAAGGTTTTTTCACCACTATACTGGGGAAGTGGGTGGTGCAGATAAATCCTTAGTGCAATAATAAGCAGGACAAGAATACTAACAAAATATCTGCCAAAAATCTTCTTTTTAGAACTAGGCATGTTGTATTTTAATTTAGAAAATTATTGTATTGATCTATTTTAGGTTGGTTTCCAGATGGAGACAAGATTAATAAGAAAAATATTTACAATAAGCGGGGTGTGGTTGTTCCAATATTCAGGTATAAACCGTAAAATCCTGCCTATAATCTAAAAAAATGTTATTAACTATAGCGACAATTGCTGTACTGATCGTTTTGGTGCTATTTATCTGGGATACAAGTAGCGGCCATGAAACGAAAAGTGATATTAGATCATTTTATAAGCCGTTCTATGCTGAATCTAGTATCAGTCATGAATATTCATCCACACCAACAGCTGTATGGAAAACCTTAATTGCCTTGGATGGTTATTCATCGTGGTTTCCACAAATTTCCCGGCTGTTACCTGATGTAAATACCCAACGCTATGTCCATCAATTTTCGTTTGATCAATTCCCGCCAGTGCCGGGCACCAGATTATTATTACGACCAAACAGCTGGTCGCCATTTTATCCTAGTAGAGTAGTTGTAGTCGACGAAAACAAAGAAATTTCATTCGATTTAAAATATAATCCTTTCTTTCGGGAATATGTTGTTTTCGCTTTGGAACCACGATCTTATGGAACAGCTGTAACGTGCCAGAGAACAAGCTCGGGGCTATTTTCGTTTTTATCCTTATGGGGTTTTACAAACAAAAAATCAAAAATTCTGGAGAATCTTGGTTACTTCATCCCCGAAGAAACAACCAAAGAAGAAAAACAGGAAAAAAACGGTGCGGCAGCGCAGGTTCCAGCTCTAAGCCGGGAGGCAACCATCGCTCAAGCAGCACAGGCTGGCTTGGATGGCAATATGGACCTGATAAATGCTATCCCCGATAAGCCGACACGTGGCCTGGCTAAAGCAGCTTTAGTACAGTCAAAACGTAAGGGCGGCACCCTGCCGGAACACCTGCAAAAAGCATTATCCGAAGCGCCTACTATAGTTCCCACAAAACAACAGTCTAAAGGCGTATCACCGTTTAGCGGTCAGGAAGAACAGATAGCATATCTTGTAAACTTAACTTTAGATGGCAACGACGAGGAACTGAGTGCGGTACCAGATAGAGTTATACGAGGCAAGGCTAAGGCAATGTTAGCAAAAATTAAACGTGGTGCTTTAGAGCGGCCGCCAATGCCAGAAGCTTCATCCGAACCAGCACCACCAATAGAAACAAGCTCCGCAGAGCAGGAGAACGAAGAACAGCTTATCTTAAGGTTGGTCAAGGCCGGGGTTGATGGTAACATGGACGAAATCAACGCCTTAGAGAACAAAGTACTAAGAGGTAAGATCAAATCTGCTATTGTAAAAGAGATGCGGGCCAAAAAATAATATATACCTAGCGGTACGTTTGAGGCATATATATTCACTACTGATTGTTACTGTTTTTCTTGTTTTCAACAGCTGTTCGATTAAACAAGGAACTGAATCAGAAAAACTTCACGATTTATTTAACGATGTCTGGGATTGGGGTTTACAGGAATTCCCAACAAGAGCAACCTATTTGGGAGATTATCGATACAATAATCGCCTGACAGATATGAGTTTGGCGGGAGTCCTGCGGCGCCACAAAAAAAACCAAACAATTATTCGCAAATTAGAAAACCTCAGCCGGGACAAGCTTGATCCTAGTGATAAACTAAACTATGATCTTTTCCATAAATATATCACAAGAAACATTGCGGCGCACCCGTTCAAAGACTATCTGATGCCCATTGACCAGATGGGTGGTGTACAAATCAATTTTCCCAACTTAGTTGACATAACCCCATTTAGAAACCAAGATGATTTCGATAACTATCTTGCGCGTCTGTTATTGTTTCCAGAATATGTGGATCAAATCATTTCTTTAATGCGGGAAGGCCTTAAAGAAAATATAACGCCACCAAAAATCGTTCTACAAAAAGTACCCGATCAAATATCTGTACAGTATCAGTTCGATGTAAAGAACAGCCCCTTTTATGAACCATTTGAAAAAAACATTGGCAGTTTACCAGATTCAGTTCGTGCTAATTATCAAGAATTGGCAGTATCAAGTATTAAAGACTATGTTTTTACTTCCTATAAGAAGCTTTTTGAGTTCTTCGCTGAAGAGTATTTACCTAAGGCCCGTGAAAATATCAGCGCCAGCGGTCTCCCTCGGGGTGATGAATTTTATGCCTTCAAGGTTAAATATTATACAACCACCAATAAAACACCGTCTGAAATACATTCTATTGGCCTAAGTGAAGTCACTCGTATCCGCTCAGAGATGGAAAAAGTAATTAAAGATTCTGGGTTTACGGGTTCATTTAAAGAGTTTATTACTTATCTAAGAACAAATCCTGATTTTTACTACGATAATGCAGAAGATCTCTTAGATGGCTACAGAACTATTTGTAAAAAAGCCGATCCTGAATTAACCAAGCTTTTTGGCGTGCTACCACGTCTTTCCTATGGCGTCAAACCAATACCCGCTTTTCAGGCACCAGCATCACCGACTGCATATTACTATAGTGGGTCACTCAAAGCAGGTAGGCCTGGTTATTTTTGGGCCAACACATACAAGCTGGACACTCGTCCGAAATATGAAATGGAAGCACTGTCCCTGCATGAGGCGGTTCCTGGTCATCATTTACAAATATCAATATCACAAGAACTTGAAGGTGTACCTGAATTTCGCAAACACGGTGGCTTTACTGCTTTCAGCGAAGGGTGGGGATTGTATGCTGAAAAACTAGGTGAAGAAATGGGTTTTTATAAGGACCCTTATTCAAAGTTTGGTCAACTAACTTATGAAATGTGGCGCGCTTGCCGGTTAGTGGTTGATACGGGTATGCACGCCTTTGGTTGGAGCCGGGAACGGGCGATTAAATTTGTAGCTGATAACACAGCGAAAACTGAAAATGATATTGTTGTGGAGATCGATCGCTATATTGCTTGGCCCGGTCAAGCGCTGGCGTATAAAATAGGAGAATTGCGTATTATAGAGTTGCGCGCCTTAGCAGAAGAAAAATTAGGTGAAAAATTTGATATACGAGAATTTCATGATACTGTGCTGGGCAGCGGTGCGGTACCGCTTGATATCCTAGAAGAACACGTCAAAGAATATATTGCGATTAATTTGGGTGATTAATTTTATACTGGAACTGGTATAGCCCTTCTACCCCGTCCACGGATAACATTTTTAAAAAAATAAGATCCAGATCCTCATCAAGATCGGGAAAAAGAGGGATGCCACCACCAAAAATTAGGGGATGTATTGTAAGATATAAATGAGTCAGGTATGAAGCAAACCTCGTATATGTTCTACCGCCTCCTATAATAAAACATTTATCGCTGTGTAATTTGTCAAGGACTTTTTCTGGATCATTGTGCCTATGTGTAACAATGGTTTCGCGGCCATCAAGGTCCATTGCTAAGGTTTTTTCTGTTTGAGAGCCCATTATCACTGGATAACCCATTGTTTGTTTTCTAAACAAATGTAAGTCAAGGGACCAGTCTACCTTTTCATTGCTGTGTCTGGCAATATAGCCATCCGCGGTTATGGCAGCAATGAGAATAACATCCATTTATTACTTGGAAAATATTTTATTCGCTATCAAGTGCTTTTTGTACTAAATAGTCTATATACATTCTATGGGTTTTTGTTGCTGATGAAACACCCGATTGTTTTCTTACAAAGTTCTTGATATCGTTCAGGTTTTTAAAGGCTGCTGCTTGCGCATGGTGTCCGTAAATGCTAGTTTTTTCTGGTTTCATGACATTAATCAATCGTTGGGTGTATTCGGTCTGCAGGTTTTGACGAAAGGTGTTTACATCGCCACGCATATCATCCTTGTATATAGCTGCAGTAAGGTCTGACATAAATTTGTCCAGGCTGTATTTGTTTCCATAAAGACCGCTGTCAGTAAGGCGCTTTAACACGTTTTGGTGTAACAGTTGATTCAAAATGTTTTTTTGCATCCCAATTACCTGGTCATGAATCTTCGGATCTTCGGTTTGTGACATATGGTTGAACCCTCTGCGCTGAGACTGTAAGCGCATGAGAATTGATTGCGAGAAATTGAAAGCCGTTGGTGAAAAAAGATACGTATCTAAGGCATTAAGTGCTCTTTTTTGTTCGTCATATGGCACCACTCTGAATGGTGTGCTTGAATCGCGTTGTCCAACATATGCACGATCTACATATACACCGCCTATGTGACGAGATATAACCCTACAAGCTGTGCCGTGCTCCCTAAATAAAATAGCAAATGCGTCACGTAGTGCCTGGTAAGATGTCCCTCTATCAGAATATTTTACAACAAGATCATCCAATAAATATTTAGATAATTCAACTCTGTCGCTTGCATATGATATGGGATCACTGGACATATCATAAATCATGGCTTGTGGATCAATGCCTTTTCCTGGCGCACGCATGTCGTCTGCGTCATTACCAAACGCCAGGTTTGGAGAGGTGGACCGAGACAAAATTGTGTTAAGCCTGCTTTCTTCCAGTTCATTGTTTTCTAGCGCTGTGGAGTAACCAAATTCAATCGCCCAGACATCGTATGGGCCCGGTGTTGTTGTGTAATATTCACCTTGTTCAATTTCGGGGGGGGCAATATTAATTCCAGGATATTCCATTACGGAACTGGTCAACCCCATCTCTTCCGTAATGCCCTTTTTGTGTACATTTTCATTATTGTGTAGGTAACTGGATTTAAAATTATGATTCAGGCCCAAAGTGTGACCAACTTCGTGCAACACCAACCTGATCAGAGATTCATGCACGATTCGTTTTTTAACTTCTTCACTATAGCCAGAAATTGTTGTTGATGTAAAACCAAATTGATTGGCCTGGTATAAATACTCTCCTGCGAAACAGTGTTCTGTCCAGTCGCGTTTTTCATATACATCTTCATATAGCTTATCATACTTCACTCGGTTTGTGAAATAAACAAATTCTAGCATTACGTCTGCTCCCAATATCTGACCGGATCTCGGGTTTACAAAACTAGGGCCATAACCACCAAACGGAGGTTTTGGGGATGAGGTCCAGCGTAACACATTATAACGAATATCCCCCGCGTCCCACCCTGCAACATCAGGTTGAATTCTCACTTGAATTGCGTTTTTAAATCCTGCGGAACGAAATGCTCTGTTCCAACGCAAAACACCTTCCTTTACTGCTGAACGAAACTCCGTTGGAGTGGTGTTTTCTATCCAAAAAACAATTGGTTCTACTGGCTCAGAAATAGGTGCGGATGGTTCTTTCTTGATCAAATTCCAGCGATGAATAAGGTCGCGATAGGGGGTGTTGCTTGTGGATGTCAAATCGGTGACTTGCGTCATGAAATATCCTACTCTAGGGTCGTCATATCGCGGATTATAATCGTTATCTGGCACCGCAATAAAACTGTGTTGAATCACTATGTGAACCGCACGAGGATCCGTTATTCCCGGCCCACCGCGATTCATTGGAGTGGGGTTATCATATACGTATTTTATTACTACGTCTGAATTAAGTGGGTAATTATTCAATGCTATATATTGACATTTCTTCTTGTTTAATGATCCTAGGGCGAAGCGGGTGCCCGGTTTTGCTTCGGGGTTAGGGGCCGGTTTGATCTGATATAAGCTCTCTGAAAGAAACATATCGTCGACATTAAGGAGCATCGCACCTGTTTCATCATCAGTCGCTGAAATCGCTAGGGTAGTTAAAACAGCGGCGTTTATATTCGCAGACTCAGCGCGACTTAATGGGTTTTCTGGATCGAAATAATAAGCTGTATTAATGGACACAAATTCTAGACGGTTAAAATATTTTCTGATTTCGAAAATTTTACTCGTCTTATATGCGCCACGAAAATGGCCAACATCTACAACACCATCTAGTGAATGAACAAAATGTATATATTCCTTATTAAGTTGATTTTTCTCTATTAGCATTTGCACAGATCCGTTAACCGTATCTTGAAAAAAGGTGAACAACCCTTCTATCTTACGTGAAGACCGTGTTAGTTCTAAGATTGTCTTTTTTGTATCTGTGGTATCTGTTTTAACTGCGGTGGTATCATTTTTTTCTTGGGCCGATAATGGTATTAAAACAAACGTCGCAATACAATACACAGTGAAAAACAAACCTTTAATAATATGTTTTAATGATGACATTAATTCTTCACTTTTTCTGTAAGTAGAGGTCTGTAATTGTCCCTGTAAACGCCTCTGCGGCCAAACCTACTGTTTCGCTTAGTGTGGGGTGTGGATGCACTGTAAGGCCAATATCCTCTGCGTCTGCCCCCATTTCAATTGCCAACATACCTTCAGAAATCATATCGCCTGCGCCAGGGCCAACAATGCCTACACCTAGCACCTGTTTAGTTTCCGGATCGAATAGAATTTTTGTTTTGCCCTGATTGGCGCCCATGGCAATGGCTTTCCCGCTGGCTGACCAGGGAAATTCTCCCTTTTCGTAAGGTATTTCGTTTTCTTTTGCATTTGTTTCTGTTAGGCCTGCCCATGCCACCTCCGGGTCTGTATAAACCACAGATGGAATGGCTCGTACATCGAAAGCTGCCGGATGACCTGATGCCACCTCCGCTGCAACTTTTCCTTCATGGGTCGCTTTATGGGCTAACATAGGATCTCCTACAATATCACCGATTGCAAAAATATTTTTTTCTGAAGTACGTTGGTACACATCCACCTGAATAAAGCCGCGATCATTCACTTTAACATCTGTGGCTTCAATATTCAATAAACCAGTATTCGGTTTTCGTCCTACAGATACCAATACTTTATTGAATACTTCTGTGCTAGACCCTTTTTCGTTTTTGATCGTGACAGTTAAGGTTCCGTCTTTGTTGGCTTCAACCTTTGTCACTTTTGATGAAAGCTGAATGGCTTCACACTGTTTTTTTAGTTTTCGCTGTAGTGGTTTTACCAGGTCCGAATCTGTACCCGGAAGAAGGTTGGGTAAATATTCTACGACAGATACTTTGGTCCCAAAAGCAGCGTACACCTGTCCAAGTTCAAGACCTATAGCGCCACCGCCAACAACTAATAATTTTTCAGGAATGTCTTCTAGGTCCAGGGCTGTGCGAGATGTTATTACAGAAGGATGATCTGTGGGTACTCCAGGAATCATGGCTGATGTAGAACCACCAGCAATAATACATTGGCCAAATGTAATAGTTACATCGTTTGTATCAGTTTGGACTTTTAATTCTGTGTTGGATACAAATGAAGCAAGTCCCTGGATGGTTTCCACTTTTCTTGCCTTGGCCATTTGGGCAATGCCGCTATTCAACTGGGAAACAATTTTATTTTTATGGTCTCGCACTTGATCAATGTCAATCTCCGGCTTACCATATTTGACGCCCATTTTTTCTAATTTCGTTGCCTCATCCATAACCTTGGAAATATGAAGCAACGCTTTAGATGGAATACAGCCACGATTGAGACAAACGCCGCCCAATTCCGGATCGCGATCAATAAGCAGAACCTGTTTCCCTAAGTCAGCGGCGCGGAAGGCCGCAGCATAACCGCCGGGACCTGCACCAATTACAACAAGCTCTGTCTGCCTTAATTCTCCCATTGGCCCTAATCTTTAAAATGATCTAAGTCTGATAATACATCGGCAAACCTTGATGTAAATGCAGCTGCGGCTGCACCATCAATCACCCTATGATCATAAGACAATGAAAACGGCATGATAAATTTTGCAACAAACTCTCTGGATACTTTATCGTAAACTTTTTTCCATGCACTACGAGAGACGCCCATGATGGCTACCTCAGGGGGGTTTACAATGGGTGAAAATCCTGTGCCGCCAATTCCGCCCAAGCTTGAGATTGTAAACGTTCCTCCTTTCAATTCATTGGGTTTGAGTTTTTTGTCTCTGGCGCGAGAGCTCAAATCCATGAGTTCATCCGAAAGTTCAAATACGGATTTTTGATCCACATCCCGGACTACCGGAACAGTAAGCCCTCTCGGTGTATCAACAGCGACCCCTAAATGATAATAATTTTTTAAGACTAAGTTCTCGTTGTTGTGGTCCAAGGAACTGTTGAACTCAGGCATTTCCTTTAAAACGACTGACAAGGCTTTCATCAAAAACGGCAAAAAGGTTACTTTGATACCTTTTTCAGCACCTGCTTTTTTCACCTCTTTCCTTAGAACATCCAAGTCAGTGATGTCTGCTGCGTCAAACTGCGTAACGTGGGGAATTAATTGCCATGCCTGTTGAAGGCGCTCACCAGTGATTCGTTTAATTTTGGTACGTTTTTGGACTTCAACATCACCCCATTGAGAAAAATCAATCACAGGCTGTGGCGCCGGAATTGATCCTGCCGACATGGCCATTTGCAATTTTATATAGCCGTTAAGGTCATCTTTAGTAACGCGCCTTTTGGGTCCCGACCCTTTTATAATTTGAAGATTGATCCCTAGTTCCCTGGCAAGCCGCCGGACGCCGGGGGAAGCAAATACATTCTCAGTTGAGCTTGTATCTTCTATGACTGGATATAGGGTGACCTCCGGGGGGTTTTCTTTTTCAGGGGATGTTGCAATCTGGTCTGTTTCTTCGGAAAGAACGGGCTCTTCCACTATAGCGTCAGTGGAATCGGAAATTTCAATCTTAATAAGGATTTGCCCTGTTTTCACTTCATCTCCAGCAGCAACAGCGATCTCTGTGACCGTTCCGTTAACTTCTGCAGGAATTTCCATAGAGGCCTTATCCGATTCTAAAACAAGGATGGTGTCTTCCGCTGTAATGGTCTCACCGGGAGCAACGGCCACTTCGCTGACTTCAGCGCCTTCGATACCTTCGCCTAAATCCGGAAGGAGTATATCTTTAATCATCTTTTTTCTTAAACCGTTATGGGGCTCGGTTTTTCCGGGTTTAAATTATATTTCTTCATTACTTCGTCCGCTTTGGACATATCCAGTTTTCCATCTAAAGCAAGGGCTCGAATGGCAGTGAGGACAATATAATAACGATCCACTTCAAAGAAATGGCGGAGATTTTCCCGGGTGTCACTGCGGCCAAACCCGTCCGTACCTAAAGCATAGTACGGCCCGGGAACATAGGGTCCAATTTGCTCAGATACCATTTTTACATAATCAGAAGACACAACTGTCGGTACGCTATGCTTGCTCAACTTAATCTCTAGGTGGGATTGTCTGGGTTTCTTGTCGGGATGAATCAGGTTCCATCGCTCTGTCTCTTCTGCGTCCCGCCGCAATTCACTGAAACTGGTAACGTTCCATATACCAGGCTCTATGCCCCAGTCTTTTTTTAATAGTTCCGCGGCTGCAAGGGTTTCTCCCATTAGGGGGCCACTACCAAGCAGTCGTATGGTTGGTTTGTCTGTAGCTTTGATTTTATAAAGCCCTTTGATGATATCTTCACTTACACCTTCTTTTATGGCTGGGTGTATATAATTTTCGTTTTCGACAGTTAAGTAATATATAACATCCTTCCCTTTTTCATACATATCTTTAAGGCCACGATGCACTACTGTAGCAATCTCATAGCCATAAGCTAAATCATAGGCTCTAATATTGGGGGTGGCGGCGGCGGCCAAATGGCTGTGTCCATCTTGGTGTTGTAAGCCCTCACCGTTGAGCGTTGTTCTACCTGCAGTACCGCCCACCAAAAAACCCCTTGTACGCATATCGCCTGCAGCCCAAATAAAATCCCAAATTCTTTGAAAACCAAACATAGAATAATAAATATAAAAAGGAATCGTGTTAATACCGTTCGTACTGTAGCTTGTGCCCGCCGCCACAAAAGATGATATTGCCCCGGCCTCATTGATGCCCTCCTCCAAAATTTGCCCATCGGAGGCTTCCTTATAATAAAGAAATTGATCAGAATCGACGGGATCATACATTTGGCCCCCGTGGGCATAAATACCGAGCTGTCTAAATAAAGGATCCATGCCAAACGTTCGTGCCTCATCTGGTATTATAGGAACAATGTTTTTCCCGATAATTTTATCTTTTGTTAGAATTGTAAGCATTCGAACGAAAGCCTTTGTGGTTGAGATTTCCCGATCGCCTGAGCCGTCAAACAGCTCTTGAAATAATGATATATCAGGGATTTTTATAGCGGGGCCTTGTCTGCGACGATGGGGTAAAAACCCGCCCAACTTCTTGCGCTGGTTTTTAATATATATTATTTCATCGCTTTTATCATTCGGTTTATAAAATGGAGCTATAGATGCTTCAGAATCAGACAACGGTATGTCAAAACGATCGCGGAAATATAATAGTTCTTCGTCGTTAAGTTTTTTTTGTTGATGAGTGATGTTTCGTCCTTCTCCCGCCTCACCTAAGCCATATCCTTTTATAGTTCTGGCAAGAATAACTGTGGGTCTTCCTTTTGTCTTAACCGCCTCTGAATACGCGGCAAACACTTTGATTGGGTCGTGCCCGCCAATTCGCATTTTCCCAAGATCTTCATCATTAATGTGTGCTACCATTTCTAATAACTCTGGATATTTACCATAAAAGTGTTCGCGAAGGTAGCTTCCGCCTTCGACAACGTACTTTAGTAAATCACCGTCAACAACCTCTTCGGCACGACGCAAGAATAAATCCCCGTTTTTATGTTCAAGTAATTGATCGAAATCTGAACCCCAAATAACTTTGATTACATTCCATCCGGCACCACGAAAAGCGCCCTCCAGCTCTTGGATTACCTTACTGTTTCCTCTAACCGGGCCATCCAACCTTTGCAAATTACAGTTGACAACAAAAATTAGATTATCAAGCTTTTCTCTTGATGCCAGCGTTAAGCCGCCTAGCGATTCTGGTTCATCCATTTCACCATCACCGAGAAAAGCCCATACTTTGCGACCCGTGTTTTCCATTAGACCGCGGTCAATTAAATAGTTCATGAACCTAGCTTGATAAACAGCCAATAATGGGCCCAACCCCATTGATACTGTAGCAAATTGCCAAAAATCTGGCATCAGCCAAGGGTGGGGATATGATGATAGGCCTCCCTTTGACGAAAGTTCGCGGCGAAATGCGTCTATCTTTTCTTCATTAAGTCTTCCTTCTAAATAGGATCGTGCATATATACCTGGAGATGCGTGTCCCTGAAAATAAACTAGATCACTACCTTGCGGGTGGTTGGGTCCTTTAAAAAAATGATTAAATCCTATTTCATATAAATTAGCTGCAGACGCATAGGTTGATATATGTCCGCCAATACCTGGGGATTTTTTATTTGCGTTTACCACCATTGCCATTGCGTTCCACCTAACAAGAGATTTTATTTTTCTTTCGGTATCCCGGTTTCCTGGAAATTCAGGCTCTTGGTCTGTAATAATAGTATTTACAAAAGGAGTGTTTGTGTTAAAGGGTAGGCGCGCACCACGAGTAGAGGCATAATCTACTAATTTTTCTAATAAATGCCTTGTACGCTCGAAACCGCGCTCTTCAATTTCATCTTCAAGAGACTCTATCCATTCTTGGGTCCCTTGCGGGTCAACGTCTTCTCTATTTAGGTTCGACACGGTCTGTAAATTAACGCCTCCGGGTTAATCTTATAATAAGGAAGATATTGTTTCTTGGTGGATTTCATATTTGAATATTTTTCCAATCTCCCCTTCGTACCTTCCAAACCATTATTCCTGCAAATAAACCCATATAAACAGGAAATAGCAACCAAAGCGCTTTAAAGCCCAATCCTAGAACGACCCCAAACACATAGCTCCCTAAAACAATAACACCCCAGGTTAGACATGACTCTACAACAGCAGGAAATAGCGTATTGCCTGCGCCGGACAACGCAAACCAAAGAACAAAGCCTATAGCATCTAAAAACTGCACGGCTCCTATCATCCGCAAACCGAAAATCCCCATCCGAAGAATTTCTGGATTATCAGTAAAAATAAACAAATAATATTTTGGAAACAGAATAAAGCTTAATCCCATAACACCCATAATATATTCCGCCAAACGAATTGACTCTTTAATGCTCGCTTCGGATTTGTTTATCTTATTTTCACCCATATATTTGCTTACAAGGGTTGAACAGGCTTGTCCCACCCCCAGTGCGGGCATAAATGACGCATGCATTATAGTAAATAAAAGCTCAGTAGTTGCCAGCTCTATAAGCCCTATCATGCCAACTATTTTATAAAACATAGACCACCCAACGGCAATAAACATTTCCTGCAATCCTTGCGGTGCAGCCAATCTAAGTTGACGGTTCATCATTACGCCGTTTACTGATAACGATAAAACAGCAAACCTCGATTTGATCTGTTTTGAAAAAAGATATGCGCCGTAATGGACAAACATCCAGAGCGACGCAACGAGGGTTGCTATGGCAGCACCCTTAACGCCCATTGCTGGAAAAGTTGTCCACTGCCAAAGATGAGATAAAAAAGAAAGGGGTGGGGTGGTTTCAGAAAAAAATAATTTTACCCCCTCAGATCCATAAATGAGTCCAGCATTTAAATATACATTGATTACATTACTAGTAATGCTGACCCTCATGTGAATTTTTGTTTTTTCAACACCCGTGTAAAAACCTTGGAAAACAAAGCTATAGGCCGAGAAAAGAAGACCAAGGAAAACAATCGAAGAATACTCAACGGTAAGCGGCGTTGCTTTTATGTCATTAATAAAAAACGGGATGAAATTCTTCGCCAACAACCATCCGGCGATGGACATCGGAAGACCATAAACTGTCGCCATGAAAAGCCCGTTGTGGAGGGCGGTGCCGCATTGATCATATTTTTTTTGTCCCAATCTCCTGGACGCAACGGTCTGAACTCCCGTCCGGATACCAATAGCCAGACTCAGGGCTCCCCAAAAAAGCATGGCGCCCATGCCGGTAGCCGCTAGGGCCGCAGCACCAAGCCTGCCCACCATGGCAACGTCAACCACGCTCATAAGAACCCGACTCAAGTTGGATAAAATTACTGGGAATGCCAGCGTGAACAACTCCTTGGAAACGGGTTTGTCTTGCGGCAATATATATTTCAGCATTATAAAGAAATATTTAGTGAGTTTAATTCCAGGACCTCAATGTTAACCTGCCGAAGACACTCTTTAGTTTTCGTGCACATGGGCGCAGAAGTGGCAACCCTAACGCGAATACCCGGATCCACAGACCAAATTGTTTTCGCCTGTTCGGATATTCTGTAGCCGTCTTTCATTATAATCCTGCTTTTTCGATCGATTATGATAAAAATATCGTCCATTTTTTTATACAGGGTGGTTCGAGACGTCAAATTGTATTTTTTAGGGTTAATTCTTTTCATGGTCTTTTAGTAAAACAGCGGTGAAATTAACCCAATGAATATTTTGAATTGTTAATGAAAATCCGTTTTTCAGCGGAAGTTGAATCTTCTCTAGTTGCCGGGATGCCGGTTTTAGCATTGGAATCGACAATTATAGCACACGGTATGCCCCACCCAGACAATGTTGAGTTTGCCTTAGAATCTGAATCTATTTGCAGACAACAGGGGGTGGTTCCAGCTACAATCGCCGTTATTAAGGGTGAGTGTTGTGTCGGGCTGGAAAAAGCGCAGATCGAATTCATAGCAAAAGATGCATCCACTAAAAAAGTGTCTCGGCGAGAATTGGGCATCGCCATTGCAAAAAAATGGAGCGGAGGAACCACCGTCTCGGCTACCATGCACATCGCCCACCAATCTGGGCTTTCCGTTATCTCCACCGGCGGCATTGGAGGGGTGCACCGAGGCGCTGAAAAAACGTTTGACGTTTCTCAAGATTTGATTTCGCTTTCACAAATACCTATGATTGTCGTCTCGGCCGGAGCAAAGGCTGTTCTTGACCTGCCCAAGACACTAGAAGCGTTGGAAACCCTAGGAATTCCAGTCTTGGGTTTTGAGACTAATGAATTCCCGGCTTTTTATTCACGCAATTCCGGGCTTTGTGGCCTTTTGCGCATAGAAAGCCCTCGTGAAGCTGCAAATGTTTATCGAAAAAACATAGAAACAGGGCTAAACATGTCAACCCTCGTTGTTAACCCTGTTCCTGAAAAAGATGAAATCCCAGATAATGAAATAGAAAATATAATCTGTGGCGCCATTAAATATGCACGAGAAAAGAAAATAAAAGGGAAAGACTTAACGCCATTTTTGCTCAAAGAAATTGTGAAAAATACGGATGGAAGGAGTTTGGAAACCAATAAGGCTTTGGCGATAAACAACGTTAATCTTGGTATACAGATTTCAAAGGAGCTGTCTTAGGGGAGTTAGGAAATCTTTGTTGTCTTTTGTAGAAAAAGCTGTTCACCGCCCCACAAAAAAACATCACAAAGGAGGGGGTTGGATCAGGATAAGATTTGGTAACCACCTCAATTCAACAAAAATATTGTTTGAGCGAACTAGCGCTATTTACTCCGAATCCTTTTATGTTATAACCAAAATAATGAAAAACGGGCGCCACAAGACCAATTCCTTCACTCCAAATTATTTTGCTATTTAGTTCGGCTTTTTTATAGCGTTTTGGCCCAACAGTGTGTACTGTTTTTGATGTTTTGTGTGGGTGTGTTTTATAAATATGCGTCATGTCTGGAAATTGGGGATATTTGTAGTGCGGGGTCATACCAATTAAGTAGTTTTCACCCGATCTGTTCACGTGCCCACCAATGTTCACCTTGGGTGTTTCGCTCTTTATACGATCTATAATTACAACGTCTCTATTCTTTGCCGATGCCTTTAGGGTATGAATATTTTTTGGATTACAGTTTCGTGATGAAAGTTTTTTGGGCCAAACAATCAACTTGTCGTTCATTATACCAAAAACATGGCCAGCTAGTTTTTTGAATATCCCAACATCCAATCCCCAGGCGCTGGGGCCCGCACATAAATAATATAAATCGGCGGTTTTATTAATCACCCTTACCGAGGTCCAAACAATGCTGTTCCTAGCCTAACCATTGTGCTTCCCTCGTAGATTCCCAGTTCAAAATCATTGCTCATCCCCATTGATAAAACAGTTAGTTTTTTATTTCGAACAACCTGTCTATTAATGTTTTCTTTGATTTTCCTGAGCCGCGCAAAGGCTTTGCTGGTGCTTTCCTTTTCTTGTGATGCGGGTCCAAGGGTCATCAGTCCACCAACAATAATTTTGTCTAATGCTATGGATTCTAACAGGTCTTGGTCATTGTTTGGATCAAAGCCGAATTTTGTTTTGTCACCGCTAGTGTTGATCTCTAATAATACAAATAACGGTTTTTTTGTGTGTTTTAATTTTTTTACCAGTTGTTTGGCTATGCGTAGACTGTCTACAGAATCTATGGTGTCAAAAATTCGTAGTGCTTTATTAATTTTATTTGTTTGCAGGTGGCCAATCATTCTTTTGGTGTATGCCAGTTCGGGTTCGATAGCGTTAAACTTTTTAACGGCCTCCTGCACACGGTTCTCGCCAATATCGATAATGCCGTTACGAATGCACATTTCAACAGTTTTTTGGTTCCGTGATTTTGTTGCAGCGACGATTGTAACGCTGTCTACACGGTTGCACTTTTTTAGGGCTGAGTCAATTTTATCTTTAACCCGCCTAATTCTATCAAGCAGATTTATGCCTTATCGTTATCAATTTTTTTTCTTCGTCTACTTTTTTTCAACAATGGGGATTTCTTCACTTTTTCCTTCGTGAGCGGCTTCGGTTTTGTCATTATTTTCCCTTGGAGCCTCTTCGTTAATAACGCGGGAAATTGAAGAAATTTTCGATCCATCATCAAGCTTAACAAGCTTAACTCCTTGGGTTACGCGGCCTATTGTTCTTATATGAGATACGGGTTGACGCATAAGCACTCCTTTATCTGTAATTACAATTAGGTCGTCAGCGTCCACCACCTCCATAATAGAAACCATTTTACCTGTCTTTTCAGTGACCCGCATTGTCATGACTCCCTTACCTCCTCTTGTTTGAGTTCTGTACTGAATCACGTCAGTGCGTTTACCAAGCCCCTTTTCAGTTGCGACCAAAATTGTTCCTTCCCTTTTCACAACCAGCATGGCAATAACGTAATCTTCTTTGGACCCAAGCCTAATGCCTATTACGCCCATGGTTTTTCTTCCGGTAGATCGTATGTTTTTTTCTGAAAACCTAATCGATTTTCCTTCGCGCGTACCTAACAAGATGTCGTTTTCACCATTAGTAACTCGTGCTTCAATTAGAGTGTCTCCCTCGCGGATGTCAATAGCATATATCCCTCCTTTTCGTGGTTTACTATAGGCGGATAGCGCGGTCTTTTTTACAAGCCCATTTCTGGTGGCCATAACAATATAGTGTTGATCGTCAAAGTCCTTTACACTTACAAACGCCTCAACTTTTTCTCCGGGTTCACAGCCAATGAGATTGACAATTGCTCTTCCTCGCGTTGCGCGCCCTCCCTGGGGAATGTCATACACCTTTAACCAGTGGCATTTTCCACGGTCTGTAAAAAACAGCATATAGTTGTGTGTGTTGACGATAAACAGATGTTCGACAAAGTCCTCTTCTTTGCTGGTTGCGCCCTGAACTCCACGCCCACCGCGACGCTGAGTGCGATATGTATTCAATGCAGTCCGCTTTATATATCCCTCATGTGTAATTGTTAACACAACCTCTTCGTCCGCAATCATGTCCTCCATTGTAAAATCGCTGTCAACTGGGATGATTTCTGTGCGACGCGGGTCACCATACTGGTCTTTCATTTCTTGAAGTTCTAACTTGATGATAGACATTCTTTGAGCATGGCTTTCAAGGATACCCTTGAGGTGGGTTATAAGCTTTATTACCTCTTTATATTCCTCTACAACCTTATTTACCTCAAGGCCGGTGAGTTTTTGCAGGCGCATGTCTAGAATTGCCTGTGACTGTTTTTCAGAGAGCCTAAAATTGTTCATCAGACCCTCTTTGGCCATCGTGGGGTCTTTACTTGCACGAATGATTTTTATTACATCATCAATATTATCAAGCGCAATTTTTAAGCCCTCTAGAATGTGTGCCCGCTCTTCAGCTCCTTTTAAGTCAAACTCTGTGCGGCGAACAACAATTTCATGGCGAAAATCAATAAAATGATTAAGCACTTCTTTAATGGGCATTATTTTGGGCACACCCCCAACTAGCGCCAATAAAATAATACCAAAGGTGTCCTGTAGTTGTGTGTGTTTATAAAGCTGGTTCAATATAACCTCAGGTATTGCGTCTCTTTTAGATTCTATTACCACCCGGACGCCATCTTTATCTGATTCGTCACGTAGCTCTGTGATCCCCTGTATTCTTTTGTCTCGGGCTAGGTCTGCTATCTTTTCAATCAAATTTGCTTTGTTTACTTGGTAGGGCAACTCTGTTATCACAATGTTGTCTTTACCGCTTTTTGTGGTTTCAATGTGGGCCCGGGCCCGCATTTTTATTTTTCCTCGACCAGTCTCGTACGCTTGTTTTAAACCGTCCACACCCAATATCAAGCCTGCTGTAGGAAAATCGGGCCCCTTTATGTGTTCCATTAATTCTACTGTTGTGAGGTTTTTATTATCAATAAGAGCCACAAGACCGTTAATTATTTCATTCATGTTGTGTGGTGGTATTTTGGTGGCCATTCCTACAGCAATTCCTTCCGATCCATTGATAAGCAGTGTTGGAACAGTTGCTGGCAGTACGGTAGGCTCGGTTAATGTTTCATCAAAGTTTGGTTGTAAATCCACCGTATTTTTTTCCAGATCCTTAAGCATTTCACCGGAAAGTTTTGTCATTCGCGATTCGGTGTAGCGCATGGCTGCGGCCCTATCTCCATCCACAGAACCAAAATTTCCTTGCCCATCTATCAGTTCGTGTCTCATTGAGAAGTCCTGGGCCATTCTAACCAGTGCATCATATATAGATGCGTCCCCATGGGGATGATATTTGCCCATAACGTCTCCCACAATACGTGCCGATTTCTTGTAGGGGCGATTCCAGTGAGACCCAAGCTCGCTCATTCCGTAAAGAATCCTTCTGTGGATTGGTTTTAAACCATCTCGAACATCTGGAAGGGCCCTAGACACAATCACAGACATAGAATAATTAAGATAGCTTTCGTTCATTTCATCGACTATGTCGCGGGGCAGGGTGTTGTCTCTGTTATAGTCTACCATTAATGTTTCCTTGTGTGCTAAACGTCAAGATTTACAACAAATTTTGCGTTTTTCTCAATGAAGGTACGGCGGGCTTCCACGTCGGCCCCCATAAGGTTTTGGAAGGTTTCTGTTGCCATGCTGGCGCTTTCTACGGTAACCTGCATCAGTGTTCTCCGCTCGGGGTCCATTGTTGTTTCCCACAGCTGTTCTGGATTCATTTCTCCCAAGCCCTTATAACGCTGAATGTTGATCTTGGTGTTTTTATTGTCCTTTTGCATTCGTTCAACCGTAAGATCCTTTTCATTGTCATCATAGGCATAGGCTTCCTTTTTACCCTGAGAAATTCGATAAAGTGGGGGTAGCGCTAAATATAAATAGCCACCATCAATAATTCCTTTCATTTTTCGGTAGAAAAACGTCAGCAG
>Ga0209445_1000697_pt1 | contig 18733 bp, 16 predicted proteins | sample MarorgKNORR_S2LV_4_FD_188223 | JGI IMG/M metagenome (GOLD analysis project Ga0209445, IMG submission 188223) | Marine microbial communities from the Southern Atlantic Ocean, analyzing organic carbon cycling - NADW_A/KNORR_S2/LV (SPAdes) (version 2) | ecosystem: Environmental > Aquatic > Marine >... | reverse complement strand
ACTTTTACGGTCACCGCGCTTGGACGTCGGCACCATCATGGATGTGCTGGATTTGGGTGACCGTGAATTTCGCGAAATGACGCTGCGTAATCCAAGAATCCACAAGCTCTTGGACGCAAGGCGAGAGGGAACGCTGCCTTCTATACCGGTTGAACCGAAGCAATGCCTCGCATGCTCGGAGTGGTTCATTCCGTATGCGTCAGAGCGTTATTGCTCGGACCCCTGCAAGGCAGCGGGGAAAATCCAGAACGCCTAATTGCGAGAACCGCTTCCTTAAGGTAAAACCAATATCAAAACGAGGGGGGTGGTCATGATGCGATACATGGTTGGCGTTTTGTTGGCGCTTTTGTTTACTGGTCTTTCGAACTATGCGGATGAAACGCCCCGCAACGCGTATTTCGGTGATTTACACATCCACACACGTTATTCCTTCGACGCATTTCTATTCGGCACCAAAACCACGCCGGATGATGCGTATAAATTTGCTCGTGGTGAACCTATCCTTCACCCGGGAGGGTTCGAGATCCAGTTGGATCGCCCGCTGGATTTTTATGCCGTAACCGACCACGCATTTTATCTCGGGATGTGGTCGGCGATGGAGCAGCCAACGCATCCACTCCACAACGACCCCGATGCGCAAACGTTTCTTGGGGCAACGACGGTGGCAGAACGAGGACGAGCGTTTCGTACGGCATATCAATTTCTGAACAACAATTTCAATTTGGGCGATGTCAAATCGGCGTGGAGCGAGATTCAAGCGTCGGCGAATCGCAATTACGAACCGGGAAAGCTAACGACGTTTATTGCGTACGAATATACTTCGAGCCGTGACGGCAACCTCCATCGCAACGTTATTTACCGTGGCGATGCGGCGCCCAACGTGCCGTATTCAAGACTTGATTCACTAAACCCTGAAGATCTATGGACGTGGATGGATGCTCAGCGAGCGATGGGCTTTGAAGCCCTGGCCATTCCGCACAATGCCAACGGATCCAATGGAAATATGTTCCAGATGACCCGATTCGACGGCTCCGCGATGGACGCCGACTACGCCATCCAAAGAATGCGGAATGAGCCGTTGGTGGAGATCACCCAGATTAAAGGAACTTCCGACACCCACCCCTTTTTGTCGCCAAACGATGAATGGGCCGACTTTGAAATCTTCCCGTACCAGATTGCGAGTTGGAATAAGAGTTGGCCTCGCGGGAGCTACGTTCGGGAAGCTTGGCTGAACGGGTTCAAGTTGGAGAATGATCTTGGCGAAAACCCGTACCTCTTCGGTGTTATCGGTGCAAGCGATACGCATAATTCGGGTGACGTGTTTGACGAGTCAAATTTCGTCAGTAAGGTCGGCGTGCTGGATTCAGATCCGGTGAACAGAGGTTCCGTGCCGGCTGCACATCGGGACGGTCTGCCTGCCTTTCGCGAGGTCGCGAACCGATTTTTCGGCTCGTCCGGTATTGCCGGTGTGTGGGCGGGCGAGAATACGCGCGAATCGATCTACGACGCGTTCCGGCGCAAAGAGACGTTTGCGACGACGGGCTCCCGCATCAAGGTTCGCCTATTCGCGAGCTACGAGTACGACGACGCGTTGCTGGAAGCATCGGATTTGGTCGCAAGTGCGTACGCCAACGGCGTTTCGATGGGGGCCGAGCTACTTGCTGAACGACGTGGTGAACCGCGATTCCTGGCGTGGGCGAGCCGTGATCCAATGCGAGCAAAACTGCAGCGTATGCAAATTATCAAAGGTTGGCTTGACGCAGGTCAGACGCAGGAGGCCGTTTACGATGTCGCGTGTTCGGACGGTGGAGCCGTTGATCCAGAGACCCATCGATGTCCCGACAACGGCGCAGAAGTCGATTTGACTGATTGCAGTGTGACTGCCGACAGTGGGGCGTCGGAGCTATTGACGTTGTGGCGTGACCCCGACTTTGACCCTAAGCAACGGGCGTTCTACTACGTTCGGGTGTTGGAAAATCCCACCTGTCGATGGTCGACGTGGGACGCCATTCGAGCCGGAACCGCCCCAAGACCGGACTTGGCGAGGACGATTCAAGAAAGAGCGTGGTCCTCTCCCATCTGGATCGTACCTCGTTGATTCGAACGAGCAGCGACTGCGGTGCGAGATTGTCTGAACGAGGGGGAGTTTAAACGTGGCGAATGAAGCCATCGGTCGGTTCGATCATATCGGCATTGCTGTCCGCAGTATTGACGCCTCGAGGCCTTTTTTTGAAGAAGCCCTCGGCGCTAAATTTCGCTCGATCGGGGAACATGCCTCTGGAGACTTTCGTATTGCACTCTTTGATTTGCACGATTTCTGTATCGAGTTGTTGGAACCGATTAATCCAGATGGATTTCTTGCCCAATTCCTCGAAAAACGTGGCGAAGGATTTCATCACCTGACCCTGCAGACGCCCGATCTCGAGAAAAAAGTCGAACAGCTTGAAACTCAGGGGATCAAAGTCGTGGACAAAAGTTTTGACGATCCGATGTCTATCGACGCTTTCATTTCCCCCAAAAGTGCCCACGGTTTGCTTGTTCAATTGGGTCAGTCGCTTGGGCCGCTTAACAATCCACCGTACTGGGAAGACTAGTTGAGACCGAGCTCGACGATGGGTCCTTTGTACGCACGCGCCACGGCTAACACCAAATGAAGAAAGGGTTAGTTATTTTAGGCGTGGGACTGGCGCTTCTAACCGCGACCGCGCTGGTTATGACGCAGACTTCCTGGGGCCAGAACATTCTAATGAAGCGATTGATCGCTGCACGTCTCCTCGAGACACCCATGGCTTGGGAAGACCCCGACGTCTTGCGTGTGTTTGTTTGTGGTAGCGCTTCGCCTCTTGGGATATCGGAACGAGCCCAGAGCTGCATCGTTGTGGCGGCCGGATCCACTTTTTTCATTGTCGATACGGGTGCTGGGTCGACAGCAAATTTGTTACGCGCGCGGCTGCCAATGCAAAACCTCGCCGGCGTCTTGTTCACCCATTTCCACTCGGACCACATTAGTGCGCTGGGAGACACCAACCTTGCCTCCTGGGTTGCAGGGCGGACCGCGCCGTTAAACGTATACGGTCCAGAAGGTGTGGCTAGAGTTGTCGATGGATTTAACGAAGCCTACGCGCTGGATCGAACGTATCGAACGATGCACCACGGCAGCGAGCTATTACCCCCAGATGTTGGGCCGATGCGGCCGCAGTTAATCGCTTTGGGTAAAGTTACCGAGATAGGAGAATTCAACATCACGCCTTTTTCGGTCGATCACGATCCCGTTCAACCCGCGGTGGGCTATCGTTTTGAGTACCGCGACCGCTCCGTCGTTGTTAGTGGCGATACCAACGCGTTGCAGTCCACAGCGACGGCCTCGCGCAACGCCGATCTCCTCCTCCATGACGCGCTCTCGCGAACGCTCGTGCGCGCGATGAGAGACGCCGTTACGTCGGCGGGTAACACGCGTATGGCGCAGATCTTGGACGATATTCTCGATTACCACGCCCACACTGATTCCTTGACCGAAGTTTCCCGTGAGGCGGGTGTCGCGATGCTTGCGTTGTATCACTTAGTCCCAGTACCCCCGAATCGGATCGCAGAGAGCATTTTTCGTCGAGGCTTACCGTCGGAGGTTCGCCTTGTTGATGATGGTACTGTGTTCAATTTGCCGGCGAATACAGACGCGATAGAAGTTATGCAGATCTTCTAATGCCGGGCAACAAGTCCACGAGCGCGTCGACTCGGGTCGACGGGGAAAATCGAGGAGGGTCTAGAGGCCCTGTGAGGTTTATCCTGCTGCATCATGAGGGCTGTAGCCGTGAGGGATTTCATTACCGGGTGGAGCCGGATGGGTCGGTGGCGGAGTTGCTTGCGCCAGAAAGGAAGGGTCAGCACCCTGGTTCCGTAGGCATCGTGCTATGTGGCAACTTCGATCGTGAGCCGCCGAAGGTGCGTCAGCTTGAGGCGCTAAAGGAGTTGTTACTCGACCTGAAATTTCGCTATGCGGACATCGATCTAGGCGCTCATCGGCAAGTACGCGGTGATGGTGAGACCTCGTGTCCGGGAAAACGCTTCCCGATGCGTGAAGTCGCAGATTGGTTTAAGAAGGAATTGATTCGCGCTCGCGACGAAAAATTACAACGCGAGGTGGAATCGCAATATTCGCCGCGAACCGCAGACTAAGCGTGGTGGCACGTGATTGACGACGAATAGGCATGTAAACAGCGACGGCGTGCTTGGATCTTTGCTGGGCGCACGGATAAAACATGAGCGGTGAAAGTCGTATACAAACGGCGATAGTTAGATGTTGTGGTCTTCGAACTAGCGGCGCGTTGGCGGTATGGTTGTGGTGACGTAGTGTGATAGGAGATATCAATGGGTATCGAAGTCAGGGACGAGCGATTCTTCGACGTCGTTGAAGAAAATCTTGAATTAGAAACGTTGGTCGATGGCTTCGCCTTTACCGAGGGACCGATTTGGCATCCACACGAGCAACACCTGACCTTTAGCGACATCCCATCGAATCGAATGCATCGTTGGAAGGAGTCGAGCGGGGTTTCTGTCTACCGCGAGCCCAGCAACATGAGCAACGGTAATACCTACGACGGCAGCGGTCGTATTCTCAGTTGCGAACACGCAACGTCGCGAGTGACCCGAGAAGAGTCTGACGGCTCGCTTACGGTGATTGCCAGCCATTACCAAGGCAAAGCGCTCAATAGCCCGAACGATATCGTGGTGCGTAACAACGGCGATGTTTATTTCACCGATCCGACGTACGGTCGCGAAGACCATACGGGGATCGTGCGCGAGACCGAACTTGATTTTCAGGGTCTCTATCGAGTCGATGCCGCCACTGGCGAGCTAGAACTCCTTGCCAGCGATTTTCAGCAGCCCAATGGGTTGGCCTTTACACCTGATCAACAGGAGTTGTATGTGGCGGATACACCACGTATGCACATTCGAAAATTTCAGATTGGCGATGGCGGTGCGCTATCGGGCGGCGACGTATTTGCTGAGTCGACGGGGACCGGCGCCGGCGCTCCGGACGGTCTCAAGGTGGCATCGACCGGGCACGTATTCTGCGCTGGGCCAGGCGGAGTGCACGTTTACGCTGTCGACGGCTGTTGTTTAGGCGTCATCCAGACCCCCGCTTTCTGCGCCAATTTCACGTGGGGTGGCGATGATCTAAAGACCTTTTTCCTAACCTCATCGAACCACCTTTATCGCACCCAGGTTAAAGTGGCCGGGATACCTCTCTTCTAACGCGTTAATTCTAGAGGTGGTGTTTGACCAGAAATTCGAAGGCGCTGCGGTCGGCACCTTCCCTTGATAGATCCTGTTTAGCGCGTCGCGCCGCTTGACCCGAAATCGGCTGGGCGTTTCTAGCTTTTATATGGGCTTCAGCGACACGCTCGAGCATGACGAAACGCGATACCGATTGTGCGACATCGGTACCAACTGTTAAGAGGCCGTGATTGCGCAGAATAATTGCGCCGTTACGTCCTAAGCTTTGCGCAATGCGAGAACCGCCATCTAAGCTTTGTACCTGCACCTCCTCGTCGTCGAACAACACGCAATCCTCAAAGAAGAGGCACGCTTCTTGGGTGATGGGTTCGACATCGCGAACTTCCGCGGAAAACGGTGTTCCCCATTGCGTGTGGGTGTGAGCGACGCTACTAATGTCTTGTCGAGCGGCCAATAGCGGCTGGTGAATGAAGAACCCTGCCTTGTTGACGTCGCCTGATCCCTCAACGACGAGGCCCTCGGCATTAAGCAGCACGAAGTCGCTCGGTTCAGCTTCCGCAAAGGCTACCCCGTAACGGAGCAGCCAAAAGCAATCGGTTCGATCAGGGTCGCGCGCACTGATATGGCCGTCTCCCAGATCTCCCCAGCCGTGCGCTGCAAAGATACGGTAACCGTTGCATAGCTCCTCGAGCATGGTTTCGCGACTATCCATACGTAATTCCATGCTAACGCGTAGTGTGGTTTGCGTTAGCGGTTGACTTGATTAGACGTCTCATGATGCAACGTTTCGGGAACGTAACGAAAGAGAATAATTAACCCAATGATCGCAAGGCCACCGGTCCACGCGCTGGCAACGGCTAACGTGGTAGCGCTCGCGATCGTTCCCATGAAGAAGGGACCCACCGCGCCACCGGCGTCGCCCACGAGGCGCCAAACTCCAAGAAACTCACTGCGGCCATTTGGCGGCGAAAAGTCCCCGCCAAGCGTCATAAAAATGCCCGTCCCAAATCCGTTGCCTAGTCCCGCTAGCATGGCGATAGCACAAAATTGAACAAATCCTGTCGCTAATGGCAGCAACACGATGGCCGTTCCCAAGAAGAAAAGGGATGGAGCCAACGCATACCTGCGACCGGCATGGTCGAGGATCAGTCCAGCCGGAAAGAACATAAGCATGTCGATTAGAGAAGAGAGACTAAAGACGAGCCCAATCTCCGATTCACCCAAGCCGAGCGATATTCCGACGAGGGGAATCATTAACACCCGACTGTGACGAAGGAATGAAAGCATCACCATGACCACGCCCGCCGTCATAAAGGTATGACGTTGAGCACCGATGATCTGGCGGATTGGAACCGTCTTTCGTTTTTCTCGAGAGCGCCGGCTACCTTTCGAAAAGATCATGACGGTCACTAGGCAAATCACAAACAGCATAGCTGCGCCCACAAAAACCGGTTCGTAACCAATAAGCTCGGCGGTAAAACCGCCAACGAGAGGGCCGACTAGGGCACCGGCACGATGCAGCCCCGCCATCACCGAGATCACCCTTCCTCGTTGGTTCAGTTGCACGGTTTCGGTGATAAACGTCAATCGAGCGAGCAAGAACATGCCAGCGCCGGCGCCAAATCCGAGCGCAAGAAAGCCTAGTAACCACGGCGATTTCGTGATCGCGCATCCAACGGCCATGATGAGTAAGAGAAGTAAGCCGATAACCATGACGGCCTTGTCACCGAAACGAGCGACGAGAAGGCCCGAAGGGACGTCCGACAGCATGGTACCGATGCCTCGCATGCCTACCATCGCGGCGGCCATTGCGAAACCGCCGCCAAGCTTCAACGCGTACAGGGGTAGAAGAATTTGAATAGCGTTGTGCGCGATCGCATAAAGGGCGGATGGCAGATAGACCGGGAGAATTAAATTCCTTATGACCTCCAGAATCGGTGGCGGAACGTCTGATTCACCGGCAGAGGTTGGGAGCATCTTTAACGTCTAGAATCTTCAATCTCCCGCGTTTCGGTATACGTAGAGTGGGTAACGGGGCACAGACGAACGAAGGACCTCTTCCGAGTACGGTTCTGCGCCACATGGCCGAATTAACAAACTAACTATAGCTCGACCATAGCTACGTTACGTAAGATTCGTTTTTTGGAGGTTGAGCAGATGAGTGGTGAAGCGGTACTGCTAGAGCAAAAAGAAGAACACGTTCTGGTGTTAATCATGAATCGACCGGAGCGGCACCATGCCCTTAATCGGGAACTGTCGGGGAGCTTGTCGGACGCCATAGCCCGTGCAGAGGCTGACGAAGAGATTCGAGTAATCGTGCTTACGGGCGCCGGTTTGAAGGCATTCTGTGCCGGCGCTGACATGCTAGAGGTGAGTGGTGTCGAAAAAACGAGTGGTGAGGATAGGATCAGTGCTTTTGACCCGATCAGTAAGCTGAGTGCTACACCAATACCCGTCATCGCAGCGATTAATGGATATTGCTATGGGGGTGGCGCACGGTTAGCGGTCGCCTGTGACATTCTGCTGGCATCTGACAACGCAACCTTTCGCTTGCCGGGTGCTGAATACGGATTGGTGGTGGCTGCGGCATCGCTACCAAGGTTGGTAGGGTCTTCAAAAGCGAAAGAGCTGATCTTTTCGGCCCGTAAATTCACTGCCGATGAGGCGGAACGATGGGGCATGCTGAGTGCTGTCTATCCTCAACCCCAGTTGATGAACAAAGCTATGGAGCTGGCGCACGAGATCGCAGGCAATTCTGTTGCCGCTGTCCGTGCTTCAAAACGGGTGATCGATGCGGCAACGCTTTCGGAGTCCGCGACTAGGCTCGAAGCCGAAGCCAATCAGGATCTTCGCGGAAGTCCTGAGCAGCGTGATCGGTTTCGCGATGCAACGCGAAAAGTGACGGGTCGTTAGTGTCGGCTAGGCCTATATACCTCAGTGTATATCAGCCCAGAGTGCGCTCATTGCCTAGTCGGCGGCAACGGATTGTTTTTCGACATCAGTCAGCGTGCGGTAAGTAACCGAGCCGAACAGCATTTCGGCCCACGACTGCTGACCCCAGCGGACTTCCTTGTTTGGGTCTGGATTTGCTGGGTTCTGACTCGAATTGTCCCAGGTCGTTGAATGCACCAAGCGGGTTCCCGCTGGCAGAATTTTTGGTGTTTCTAACCGGTAAGTCGTTTGCCAGTTGAAGTCGTAGTTGGGTACCGACAACAAGATTTCTTCTTCGCCATTTGGATAAAACGCGACGAAGTTCGATGCCTTACCGCGATAATGCGAATGCGGCAATAAGCTGTAGACCAAGACATCATTCTTAAACACATGCTCGGCTTTTGCTGTGTGAGCTTTGGTATGGGGTGGTATGCGGAACCGGAAATTGATTAACGTTCTCCCGCCCAGACGATGTAATGGTGGCTCCTCGTGTAGGTAGATACCGAGTTGAGATTGGTCGGTGGTTTCCCGCCCGTACGGTGTGTAATGCATCTGTAACCGAATGGTCGATCGAGCTGGCAATAATCGGCCGGTGTTTGCCGGATAAACGCTACCGGTTGATCCCGGAACGTAGCCCCCGAGCCCGCCAGAACCGCGACCGCCGAAACGCGATCTTCCGGAACCCTGTCCCGGCGGTCGAAAGGTCGTGATCACGTGGTGCAGCGCGGCCCGATCGCCCGGCAGGATGTCGGCCGCTCGTACCCAAACATCGTGGTCCAGTGGGTTGGTGACGGTCGGGTACTGGTAGTCGACAACGCCAGAAGCGGGGACCATCTGAGCCGGGATATCGATAACGACGTCGGGGGTGCCGAGTTCCCATTCTGGCCAGTCGTGTACGAAGTTGGCGAGGGGATCGACGCCTTCGCCGCGAGGTGCTCCCGCCTCGATCCAATGCACAAGAGTCTGCTTTTCTTCGATCGAAAGTGAACGATCGTTCTTGAAGCGTCCGTGATGCGGGTCGGCGTGCCATGGGGGCATCCGTTGGGTTCGAAGCACTTCACGCATCATCAAGGAGAAACCGAGCACCATGTTGTGATCACTCATGACCCACGGTCCGATGCCACCGGGTCGATGGCAAGCAAGGCATTTTTCGATTAACAGCGGTGCGATGGTATCGGTGTATGAGATGCTCGAGTGGGTCGATTGGAGTTCTTGCTCCGGGAACGACACCGTGCAACTTTCTTGCAGTTCGACGTGTGCTGGAATTGGATTGCCGCCGAGCATGGCATCGAGCGTTGCTGCAACGCCATCGATGTCGCCACGATAAACAGTGCGCCAAGTACCAGGATCAATGACGATGGTCTCGCCCGCTCGCCAAAACCCTAGGGATTCACCGATCAGTTGAGTATCGTCAATGAGAACCGCGAGACCGTTTTCTTCAGCATCCATGGCAGCACGGATCGTGGCGCGGTCGTCGTCGAGGTTAGAATTGAGGAGACGTACTTCAACCCCCTTTGAGGCATAGGTTTCCGCTAAATTCGCGAGCACCCCCGCTGCATGGTTGGCCTCTTGGCAACTCGACGCGTGGGCCATGAGCACCACGGCGCTGGCGTCCGAGAGGTAATAGAGTTCATGAGCGTAGCCGCGTTGATCAAGGAGCTCGAAATTATCGACTAAGCTCGCGTTGATGGAGTTGGCAAGGCACAGCGCCCACAATGCGGCTGCAGCGGTTATGAAATAATTGCGTCGGTGCATTTTGTCCCTCCTACTTTGTACCAAATTATAGGAGAGATTTTGATTCTTTGCCCCAGAGTGTCAGCGAAGTCGCTCAGTCCCGGTAATGCCTAATTCTTCTAGTTCCTTGTATTCCTCCAAGCCTACGCCAAGCTCTTCTTCGAACACCACACGACTGTGTTGGCCAAAACAAGGAGCGTGGGTGATCGTACCGCGTGGCGTGTCTTGGTATAGCCAAGGCACCATGGGCATATAGTGGGTCCCCGATTCTGGATGCGTGATGGGACGGAGAAAATCTCGCGCCACGAATTGTGGATTCGGTTCTTGGTAGATCTCCTCAAACGGTTCCACGCGCGCGGCCGCGATGCCTAAGCGACAGAGTTCGACAGCCGTTGCATCGGCGTCGACATTCGCCGCCCATTTAGAGATGGCTTCATCGAGAGCGCTTTCGTTGGATTTTCGGAGGGCCATGGACGCGAAACGATCGTCGTTGATACCGGTAAGCTGCGCCAGCGCGGAAAATGCTTCGTCGGTTTCGGCGGCAATTGCAAGCCAAGAGTCGCCCTTGGTCCGATACACGTTGTGCGGCGCAATTCGTGGATGGTGGTTACCGCTTGGACCGCGCAGATTGCCGTTGCCATCGAATTCGAGCATGGCGTCCCCGAGCTGGACAGCGACGGCTTCAATCATTGCCGCATCGATGCGTTGTCCCTCGCCGGTGCGTTGTCGATGATTAAGCGCTGCAAGGATCGCGGCAGTAAGGTAATAGCCTGAGATCGGGTCGGGGATCAGCCCCCCGGTATTCTGTGCGATTTCCCCCGGGTAGCCATGGATCGAGGATAGGCCAGCCATCGGCTCTGTCGTTGCACCGTTCGCTGGATATTCTGCGAGTGGTCCAGTAGCGCCATATCCTGAGACCGACGCAAAGATAATGTCTTTCCTGTGTTCGCGTAGGGCTTCCATGGTGACGCCCCAATTGCCCATGACGTGCGGACTGAAGTTGTCTGCGAGGACATCGAATTTGGGAATCATGCGCCAAAACATGTCGCGACCGCGGGGATTCGCCATATCAAGGGTAATGGCGCGTTTGTTGAGATTAACGGTGTTGTACATGCCGTTGTTGTTGAGCGGATTCTGTTCGATGTCGGGATTACGAACGGCGGGGGGAACCGGCGCACCGGCGCCGCGCCAGACGTCGGGCCGCTTAGGGCTTTCGATCTGAACCACGTCTGCCCCGAGTAATCCGAGCAACTGGGTCGCGAAAGTGCCAGCCCATGCCTGAGTAAAGGCGAGTACGCGTATGCCGCTTAGCGGTAGATTAGGCGTACCAGTACTCTGTCGACGCTTCCGCACCGTCGTTTGGACGTCACCGTCATGTTCACCGATCTCGGGTGCCGCCCGACTGAGAGACCATGGAGTTGCGGATAGTTTCGCGGGTGCTCCTGGTGCATGGACCCGGTGGTCGCCTATTTCAGTGGATACGATGTAATCGCGTGATCGCAGGTGCTCGTTTTCGAGCAACTCCTGTACGTTCTGCACCACACCAGCGATGCAGCGACGTTGGACAAGGCCGTGGAATAATTCCCATTTATCCCGTTTAGCGGCCGCTTCTTCGAGCCCGTCGCGAACCGGTCGAGTATCTTTCTGATTGCGTCCGAGTACCGGGATGAGGTCAGGGTCTTTGGCCAACTCTGGCAAATCAAGAAAGTTCATTGCATCTTCCCAGAATGCCCAGTCGCCATAGCCGAAATTGATCGCGCCGTTATGAGTTTTCCACAGAGGTCCTGCCCGTCCGCGATCGCGTTTTCCGTTGGGCCCGTGCGCCATTCGATTACCGCCAATGAATAATCCAAGTTCGGCCCACGGTGCACAGGTATTGGCCATCGCTTCCATCTCACTGACGTCGACGCACTCTCCGTGACCGCTGTTGCCGCTGCGAAACAGCGCAGCTGCCGCACCTACAAAACCCGCAACTCCGCTGATGTAGCCGGTTTGGTGAAGAGGGAGTTGCAGCGGGGGTTCGTCGACATAGCGATTAATCGCACTCCAGCCTACACGGGCACACGTTGTCAGATTGTTACCGGGGAACTCCGCCAGGGGGCCCTCAAGTCCATGCGGGGTGATGGATAGATGCACCGAGTCCGGTGACCGCTGCAATACGGCATCCGGTATCTCTGTGGATGTCGTGACGATTACATCCGCGCCTGCGATCAAACCCCGGTGATCTTTGATAGTTCCGGCAACGGAACGCTTATTCCAATTGACGTAGTGGTGAAGCAACGATTCCGGGTTGCCGGATTCGTTATTTATAAAGGGAGGTTCGTGTCGCAGGGGGTGGCCCCGAGCGTCTTCAATGAGTATTACGTCGGCGCCAAAATCGCCGAACATGCGGGCAGCGTACGCGCCTGCATGACGGTCCGATAAATCGATGACCCGGATTCCCTGAAATGCTTTAGTCATTGTGTGTCTCCGAGAGAAGATATTATCCCGCTCGCTAGATAGCGTTCGAGCCCCCTGGTTTCGGAAATTCTAGAACTGGGGTTGGAAATATGGGACGACGTAGGGTCCTTCGGGAATGATTGCGACAGCGGGATCGCCTGTCGCTCGAACGCTCTCTTCGATGGCCGCATCGACCGACTCGATCATTTCAACGCCAGTGAGCGCGCGCTCGTCTGCAGTTAGACCCGTGGTATAGAGCTTAATGTCGGCGCGACGTTGCGACTTCAATTGCATTTCTGTCTCCCATTCGTCGATATCAGCGAGGGATTTACTAAGAATCCGTGCGCGAAACGCGTCTGGACCCTCAAGCAGGAGTCGTTCTTGGGATGCCCGATAGGCAGGCGAACCAAGGCCTTCGGCACACTCGGACGCGATAATAAGGTTCGCACGCTTAGCAAGAATCCCCATAGGGTTCACCATGCCCTTCACGGTCTGGTAATAGGTCTGATCCAGTGGGAATCCGGCAGCCGAAGTCACCACGGTGTTGAATCGTTTTGGCGTGGAAACCGTACAGTATCGGTCGGCGAAGGCGACGGCCTCTAGGTGGCTGGCGACGATTTCGCCAAAATTGACGAACGAAAGCTCACGCGCATCGTTTATCACCGTGTTAAGGGCGAACAGATTGCGACCCTTGTATCGTTGCAGCATCGCAATGATTTCAAGCTGTTCTTCATGCAGCGGATTGCCTTTAAGGTTGCATTGCACCGTCGCTGGGTCTTCCATAAAGCGGGCGCTGTGCAGGGTTCGGATCGTATCGGCCTGGGCGATACCCGGGACGACGACCTTACGACCACCCGAATAACCGGCCATAAAGTGAGGTTCGACCAGACCCGTGGCGATACCCAGGTCGGCTTCAACAAATCGACTGTCGAGGCCGACGGGCGTGGTTCGAGAGGTAAAACCGAGGTCCGTGTGCTCCTCGTCATCAAGCGCGTTGTGGTTGACGACGCGTACGTTATTCAAGACCCAGTCGTCGCCAATAACGCTTGCCAATTCATCGCCTTCGTTCGGTCGATGCAACCCGGTCGCAACGAGAACGGTAATACTGTCCGATGAAATCCCGGCGCCTATCAGTGTTTCGATAAGCGGGCGAAGGAACAGGCGGTTCGGTACCGGTCGTGTGACGTCACAGATCAAAATACAGGCGGACCGACTGTCCGCGGTGAGATGTTGCAAGGAGTCGCAACCAATGGGCCGAGCGAGCGCGTTAGAAACGGCTATGCCCGGATTATCAAGGGCCGGCATCAACGGTTTGCGTACCACCGTAACCTCGACTTTCGCGGGGCACGATACAGTCAGGACTGATTTACCGTACAAAAGATCGACTTTCATGGGTTAGGACCCATTGTTAAAGGGCTTGCGGGCTTGCGATCCTGCGATGGTACAGTTGCATAGACGTCATTGCAGCGCTCTTTTTTTGCTGTCAATCGGGGGGAATTATGGCTAGTGCAAATGACATCGAATACGAGGTCATCGTTGGATGGGAGAAGCTGCCGGACGGGTGGAGCTTCGTCGAAGTCGCGGGGGTCGCCACGGATTCGAAGGACCGCGTTTACGCGTTCAATCGGGGCGAACATCCCATGATCGTTTTTGATACGGATGGTAATTTTTTGAATGCGTGGGGTGAGGGGATCTTCACCAATCCGCACGGCATTTATATTGGCCCAGATGATCGTGTCTATTGTGCCGATAACTTTGACCATACCGTACGAATTTTCGATACCGGCGGACAGTTGCTAAAGACATTGGGGGAAGCCAACAAACCGTCGGATACAGGGTTTGTTGCCGGTAAAACCCCCGTGCAGCAGTCTGCGGGGCCCTTCAATCGGGTTACCAACGTCGCACTCTCCCAACTCGGGGAATTATACGTTTCCGATGGTTATGGCAACGCCCGCGTCCATAAATTTGATAACCAAGGCGAATACCTGACGTCCTGGGGCCAACCTGGGAGCGGGCCGGGCGAATTCGAATTACCGCATGCTATCGCGGTGGACCGATACGATCGCGTATACGTTGCGGATCGAGAAAACTCCCGAGTTCAGATTTTTTCCACGGATGGGGATTACCTCACCGAGTGGAATGATCTGATACGCCCCGACGACTTGTTTATTGATGCGGATGAAAATATGTACGTGGCGGAGCTAGGCGAACGCGCTGGCTTGGCACCGCATGTGGATATCCCACCTCATGCCCCGCACGCACGGGTCAGCGTTCTTACCCTTGAAGGTGACGTACGAGCGCGGTTCGGAGGGACCGATCCTGTCGCTCCAGGCAACTTCTTTGCGCCGCATGGGATTTGGGCGGACTCCAAAGGTGATCTTTACGTCAGTGAGGTTACGGTCAGCGGAGGTGGCCGGTGGGGACTGGTCCCAATGGACTGTCATTCGCTACAAAAATTTGTGCGTATTCGCGGCTAAGAAAAAAGGCCGCGGTTAGCGCGGTCTTTTTTCGTCTAGCGTCGTGAGACTTACTGCGTGCCGTTTCGCAGCACCTCGCCAGCGCAAACTCCTGTGTGCTCATCATCCCGAAGAATGACCTCGCCGTTGCAGACGGTGGCTTGGTATCCCACAGCTCGTTGTTGGAAGCGTGGAGCGCCGCCGGGAAAATCGTTGACGATGTAAGGCTGACACTCTGCTACGCGGTCAATATCCACGACATTAACATCCGCCCGTTTGCCAACTTCGAGCGTTCCCCGATCTTTGAGGCCCAGCACGCGCGCCGGTTCGGCAGCAATTCGTCGGACGGCTTCTTGAATCGTGTAAACACCCTTGTCGCGGTGCCAATGCGAAAGCACGAACGTTGACCAACCCGAGTCGATCATCTGGCTTACATGAGCGCCGGCATCGCCGAGACCAGGCATGGCCCAGTCGGTCGTGATCATTTTTTCGAGGTGCTCAAGATTGACGTTAAAGCCACGTTGGTGGAACAACGCCTTCCCATTTGTTTCAAGCGTTAAGCGAAGCCAGGTTTCGGCCGGATATTCACCGGCCTCTTCGGCGATATCGTAGAGGCTCTCGTAACGCGATTGCGTGTAGTTCGGGCGCGCCTCTTGCCCCATCGAGTAGTAGCGCTTGGTGGCGTTAAGAATCATTTCTTCTTGTTCATGATCCTTGATCTCTTGCACCAATCTTGAACGAAACTCTGCATCCTGAATGGCTTCTAAGCGGTCTGCGAAGTCCATACGGCGAAGCTCATTCCAGGATTTGGTGTGCCAGAAATTTCCAGTCGATAGCCCACCGACGCCGCCGCCACTGCGTGGAACAGTGACGCCGGTGATATCAATACCATTACGACGCATTTCGCTTACACGCTCGTTTAGACGGATGCCGTGTTCGGCGATGGCGCTAAACAAGATCCGGCTGTTTTGACCTTCTTCGGCTAGCAGGTCCATTTCGTTGTCGATGTCACCAAAGTGCGGAACGGTTTGCATCAAGCCGCCGTGTTTACCTACGGCTTTTGAGATCGCTAGTAATTCTTCGCGGCTCGCGAAAGTCCCGGGAATGGGACGGCGGTCTGGAAGGGTATGGCCGGGGTGGCGGTTGACGGAGAAACCGACTGCGCCTTCCCGAACGGATTCTCCTGCGAGCGCCGCTATTTGTTCAATTTCTTCTGGGGTTGCCTGCTCTTCGATGGCGCGTTCGCCCATCACGTAGAAACGGGTTGCGCTGTGACCGACCAAGCCGGCCACATTGATCATCGGACCAAGTCGTTCGATGGAATCGAGGTAGCCCCCGTAGGATTCCCAGTCCCAAGGCAGCCCCGTCATGATGGCGTGTTTAGGGATGTCTTCAACGGTCTCCATCATGCCGGCTAGAAATTCGCGATCGTCGGGCTTGCAAGGAGCAAATGTCACCCCGCAATTACCCATCAGGGCAGTTGTGACGCCGTGCCAGGTGACGGAGGTCATGTGTGGGTCCCATCCGATTTGGGCATCAAGATGGGTGTGCAGGTCAACGAATCCTGGCGCGACGGTGTTTCCGTTAGCGTGGATTTCTTCGACCCCGTTCTCTTCGACCGTGCCGATAGCGGCGATTGTATTGCCTTCGATGGCGATATCACCTTCGAATGGCTCGTTGCCGGTGCCGTCGACGATGACGCCTCCGCGAATGACTAGATCGTGAGACATGTCCTCTCCCATGTGACTCAAATAGTTAGCGACGGCCGAGTATGCCAGATTTTCTACGGAGGCGGCCAAGGGGGCAAATTGCAGCTGGTCGATAAGAACTCGACTGATTAGACTGCGTCGGTTGTGCCCAGTCGTATCGATACATCTCTCATCTACCGTGCGTTGATTCTGACGGGATTGGTGGTGTTCGGGTTTTATCTCGCGGCCGATCGCGGTCTGGTGGCGCTCGCGCTGAATTCCGACCGTAGCTATATTTCTTGGGTCATCCTTGGGGTCTATACGTTGGCTAGTTTCCACTGGCTATGGTCGTCGTTCCACTTGACGCAAGAACGTCGACGTTTTTCCGATCTCGAAGAAGCGCGTTTACAGGGCGATCAAACCATCTCGGTGAAAGATGGTTTACTGGGCGAGTTTTTCGCTCGCCTTGGCGCAACATCAAATGACAATGCCGACGCGTTGCTGAACGCGTTCGGAGACGAACTTGCGAATCGGCACGCCACCGGGCACTTCGTTAGCGATGTGTTGTTGAAACTCGGTCTGCTTGGCACGGTCGTTGGTTTTATTTTAATGCTGCTTCCGGTCGGAGAAATCGAGGACTTCGATCCATCGATGATGCAACAACTCCTAAGCGCGATGAGTGGAGGGATGGCGGTCGCCTTGTACACCACCATCGCGGGTCTGGTAACCAGCACGTTATTGAAGCTTCAATATCACGTCGTTGATACATCGGCGGCTGATTTAGTGACTCGTCTGCAAGTATTCGTCGATACCGAACCTCACGAATACGGAGACGGGGCAAAAGGCGTTAACGCGGATGCGTCATAGGATATATAGCCAGAGCGAATCCCAAGACGCTTTTACCGACCTCCTTTTCAACGCATTGCTGGGCTTTGCGTTTATGTTTGTGGTCGCCTTCTCGCTGATCAGCGACCCGAGCGATACAGGAAAGGTGGATCGCAAGGCTGAAATCCTCATCACCGTCCGTTGGGAGGATCGGCATCCAGACGACGTCGATACCTTGGTCGAGGACCCACAAGGGAACATGGTCTGGTACCACAATCGCGACACGGGATTGATGCATTTGGACCGTGATGACCGTGGTTTGTTTCAAGACCGCGTGGTTCTCGATGGTGTCGAGGTGTCCAACCCTCTCAATCAAGAGACGGTAACCGTCAGAGCGCTAAAGGCCGGGGAGTACGTTGTGAACGTATTGCATTATCAGTCGAACTACAGTGAGCCGCTGCCGGTCTCCGTGAAGGTCGAGAAGCTCAATCCAGTGGTCAAGCTTATTTACTACGGCAAGCTTGAACTCACTGGCGTGGGCGACGAGCAAACCGCGTTGCGTTTCAACGTTGACGGTTCGGGCGAGGTGATCGGGACCAATAGACTGACTAAGCGCCTGCTGAGCAAGGCGGTCGCGGGAAAACGTTGATTACCACAGCGATTGTGCTTGCGCTCGCTTATGCTGCAACGGCAGCGCTCTTGTTGAACCTGAATTTAGCCACGCGGTTGGCGAGATGGGTTAAATTCGCCGCCGTTGTTGGCGTTTCATTGCTGTATATGGTGACGTGGCACGGGCTCAACGATCTCCTCGGTTGGGCCACCGCCGAACCCATGCCGGCTGATTTCCGCCTCCATTGGGTTGTGATAGAGGAACCCGATAAGGTCACCGGTGCCGACGGCAAAATCTATTTTTGGATTCGCGAACTTGATCAGGCGGGGTTGGCGGAGGGTGCGCCAAGGGCGTATCAGATCCCATGGGATGAGGACACGGCTGAAGCAGCGCAAGACGCGCTGGAGGAACTAGAGGGTGGCCAGCTCTTAAATGGCCGAATGAGCCGACAAATCATCAACCCCGATCTCATTTCCCCCGATCCAACCGCGCAGTATCGCCAAGACGAATCGGGTTCCAGTGGGGAACAGGCCCGATTCGAGTTTATTCGCTTGCCGCCACCGACGTTGCCGCCAAAGCCAATTTAGAGTCGAATCGATCAATCGTTTTGGCGACGGTTAAACCACTATTGAAGCCAGGTTAGTCGCGCCGCGTCCTGATTGCCGAGTGCAACTTCTCGATCTTCGATGGCCCTGGCCCTCACGTAATCATGAATTCTTGCCGTATCTTCTGTGGTCAGCACGTCGGCAAAACTGGCCATCCCCGCTGATGCCATCAACCCTTCGAGTACGATTTTGTCGAAGGCGTCGTGGCTC
>Ga0209445_1000696_pt1 | contig 18747 bp, 11 predicted proteins | sample MarorgKNORR_S2LV_4_FD_188223 | JGI IMG/M metagenome (GOLD analysis project Ga0209445, IMG submission 188223) | Marine microbial communities from the Southern Atlantic Ocean, analyzing organic carbon cycling - NADW_A/KNORR_S2/LV (SPAdes) (version 2) | ecosystem: Environmental > Aquatic > Marine >... | reverse complement strand
CGAAGAAATTCAGGTGACCGGTGAACGAACTTTACTGACCATGCGCAACGAAATCATTCGGGAAGAAGAAAACTTGTATCGAATCTTCAACGAGCTCAACAGCCACGATCGCTTCGATATCACCTGCAAGGAAGAGCGTCGCGTTTATTCCCATATACCAGCTCGCAATTGCTATCCCAAGTTTTTTACCGATCTGCGCATGGATACCACTCGTTTCGCGGTAGGCGAATTGCGCCAGGCCTTTAGCGATGATGGGGTTGATCCTGCCTTATTTGAGCTGGGTCTGAGCAGAATAGAAAGCGACAGGGAGCTCCGTGAAAAGTCTGCGGGAGACTACCAGGCACTCAGTGAGGAGATGCTGCGTATAGCGTCGGAAAACCCCGATTATCTTAACATTCTAATGAAAGTCGCCGACCTGAAGGCTAATTATGAAGCGGCACAAAAAGAGCGCTTCGAATCAGACAATTGAGTACAAAATCGGCATTTCGGAATAATGGGCGTTTTAGACAGAAACTACGAACGTTAGCAATTTGTAAAATACAAGTTTTTGCTGACCACACAGTCACTTACCCAACTGTTTAGCCATATAGACAAATCAATCGATTAGCATTAGTCTTTGAAGCTCTCAGAATAAAAAATAGGAATACATATGAAGTCCCTGGCCAAACAACTTGAAAGCCTCGCGCTGGGCTCATTTGTTCTAGTTACTGCTGGCTTTTCAAACGCCCAAGACAAAGGCCTAACTTTCTACGCTGATGCGCTACCGGTTTTGCAGAAAAACTGCGTGGCGTGCCATCAAGAAAATGGCCCGAGAGTTGGCGGTATAAGCGCCCCCATGGCGCTAGATGACTATGAACAGGCAAAGATCTGGGCTCCCCTAATCAAGAACGCTCTCATTACTGGTTATATGCCACCATGGGGTGCACATGAACGTCACCGCGGGGAGTTCAAGGACGAGCGCTACATCGATAAGAAAGAGATAGACCTGCTCATAGCCTGGGTCGAAAGTGGCGCTCAGAAAGGGAATCCTGTCGATGCCCCTAGTACCGATGCCTTGGTTGCCAATGGCGCCGGCACCACCTTACCTGAGTCAGGCTGGTGGATCGGTGATCCTGACTTGGTAGTGCAGTTCGAAGAGCAGGTTTATGTGCCCGACCAAGTAGAAGACTGGCAGCCAACTATCCAGATGCCGGTACCGGAAGGAGCCCATGAAAATCCGAAGTGGATTTCGAGAACCGAACTGAACCCAGGCGGTCCCTGGGTACACCACATAGTTTCAAGCCACATGGGTGTAGGCGTTCCGGGACGTGGCCCTTTCTCTTACCCAGCAGGCTGGGGTGTACTTCTGCCAGAAGACCCTTTCATTACAGTGAACATCCACTACCACAAAACACCGGGTGAAGGTACTGCCGTCGAAGACCTAACACGTGCCGGTTTCCTGTTTTATGAAGAAGGTGAAGTTATCGACCACGTAGTAGAAACCAATCTGCTACCCCATAGAGGTTGGACAATCCCGGCCGGTCATCCCAACTACGAGGTTAATAATACCTTCGAGATTGAGGAAGATATCTACCTGCTGTCGATGGGCCCACACATGCACTACCGCGGCAAAGCCATGCGCTATGAATTAGAGTATCCCGATAGTGAAAGGGAAACACTGCTGTGGGTTCCTGACTATGACTTTAACTGGCAATTCCTCTATGAGTACAAGGAACCCAAGTTAATCCCGGCCGGATCTACCCTGCATATGAGTTGGTGGTTCGACAATTCGGAAGGTAACCGCTTTAACCCGGATCCGACAGCCTCGGTGCAATATGGACTAGCAACTACTGACGAAATGGCGAATGCTCGTATCTATTATGCGCCAACCACCCCTCGTGGCATTGTTGTTGGTGAGCCGTTGCCTGAAGACGTATTGACCAGAGCTCGCAGGGAAGACTCACTACGAAGAGAGCGTAGCAATGTGTTCGATCCAAGTGTTGACGACTTTTCCTGGCTTGAAGAGGATAGCAAGTAGTACACAATCTTATATTGCGCACAGAAGCAGAGGAGAATTCTATGAAAGTCTCAAAGATTAAAATCTCAACCTTGGGCATTCTCCTTGCTGCATCCCTGCTGAGCATCGGTTCGCTATCCGCTCAGGACTACGTCGTTCCCCGTACCACAGATGGACAACCCGACCTGCAAGGTTTGTGGACCAACGATACCATTACGCCAATGGAACGTCCGGCTTCCCTTGAAGGCCGAGAATTCTTGACTCCTGGGGAAATAGCGCAAATGGAAGCTAACGTGGCTCAGCGGCGGGAGTTCGCTGACAACAATATTGTCGTTGAGCAAGGTGGCAGCCTCGGGAGTTATAATCAAGTTTGGCTCGATTCGGGTGACACAGTACTCTCAACAGGGCAAACCTCGTTGATTGTCGATCCTTCTAACGGACGTGCTCCCATTCGGGAGTCTGCTGCTGCAGTGCGGGATTACTATTTTGCTCACATAGAAGATGACTATGTTTACCACACAGTTTGGGATCGTTGCCTGACGCGCGGTGTGCCGGGGTCCATGCTACCGGCGGGTTACAACAATGCCTATCGATTCATACAGACGCCAGATACCTTCACAATTGTGCATGAAATGATACATGACGTGCGTGTGATTCACCTGAACAAAGAAGAACACATCGATGACAAGGTGAAACTTTACATGGGTGACTCTGTTGCCCGTTGGGAAGGCGATACACTTGTGGTTGAAACAACCAACTACAATGACCGCGGCATGATTGCCAGCAGCAGCGCAGGTGGCAGATTGAAGGGTGTACCTATAACTGAAAACTTGCATGTGGTTGAACGATTCACACGAGTGAACGAAGGCACCATCATTTGGTCGGCCACGATTACTGATCCCGAAATCTATACTCAGCCATTCACTATTTCCATGCCTCTTACTCGGGATAATGAGTACGTGATGTACGAGTATGCTTGCCATGAAGGCAACTATGCGGTCCCGAATACCCTAAGTGCCGGCCGTGCCAAGGACAGGCAACAAGCTTCCAACTAAAGTCGAAGAACACTTTCAATAAATCCGTACAAGTTACAGCTTAATGTGCATCTCAAGACAATTTTCTAGTTCATACTCGCATGCCAAGGCTCGCCTGACTGCAGCTCAGAGTTATCAAGACTAATTCCAGTTACGACTGGACCCGCATGTAGCTTCATCCAACTGCGATCGGTTTCCAAGTTTTGTGGCGCGCTGCCACCTCGTCTATAGAGTGCTTGCAGACCCCCGATTTATCGACAAGCTTAGCCTCGCAGATATCGCAGCGGACGCATTCTTTGAAGTCGATATCCGGTCCGCGTATCGCTCCGGTTGGGCAGGCATGTTCACATACCTTGCAAACCTGGCACTGTTCCACCCGCTTGATACGCCACGGAGAAAGCAATGCTACCAGCCCAAGTGCCGCGCCGAGGGAACAAACGTAGCGACAATAAAAGCGGCTGACAAACACCGAGGCTAGTAAAAATATTAATAGTATGAGCCACAGGACCAGCGATTGGCTTATGTAAAAAATAGTACCGAACGGCTCAAAATACTGGAAAAGACTTAGCTCACTGTAAGCCAGTGCCATTACCACCAAAAACACAAGCACTCCATACTTGATATATATGGCCTTATCGTGAATCGCCTGAGGCAGTTCCCTTTGAAAGTGACGAGGCAAGAAGTGAGCGATAAAGTCCTGTAACGCGCCAAAGGGGCATAAGGAAGAACAAAATATTCTGCCCCAAAAAAGAGTTGTAACCAAGGTGAAAACGATAATCAGCAGCAAAGGTAGATCATTGAGGAACAAGGAAGGGCCCAGCTTGATTCCGTTAGTGATATGTGACACTGAAACGAACCCGCCATCTAACCATCCGAGGTAGACTAGCGTACAACCCAGTGCTACCCAACGAATGGTCGCGTTCTTGCGCAAGAATGCTGTCATTACCAGCGCGAACAATACCAGCAGAGCTGCAACTTCATCCCATGGTGCATCGCTTATCAAGCTGGCATATAGCCCTTCGTTTTCAAATTCTGTTAGATCCTTATCGATGGCAGGCAGCAATTCCGGGGGAATGGTCTGACCTAGAGCTAGAGCTAAAGGGATGGGCGGCACCTGATACTGAGCGCTCGCAATCGTACCGAATTCACCAATAGTACCACCGGTGTTATACAGCACCGTGAAAGGCTCATTAAGGTCGATAGCTGGGTCTAGCAACATAGCCCCAGCGAAGCGCACTTTGTCGGCAATCTTGCCTTGGTCAGCACTACCAACATAAACAAACCGGCGCCGTTCAATCGGGTAGGTTTCATCCCCTTGCTGGACGGCTAGCCTTTCTTGCCTAAAGGGTCGTGACGAATCCCCGTCAATGCCTACTAGCAGCATGTTGCCATTCTGAACCCGGTTACTCGCTTCACGTTCGGCGCGGGAGTAATCGTTACTTCCAACCAGTAATTCACCTAGCCCATCGTGACCGATAAATGCAAGGGCGAGTTTTAAAACAGTCTGGTCTGGTTGCTCAATATTCATCTCTACCACCAGGCCGCTTTCAATCATCTCTTCCCAGCTCTTTGCTTCCAGTACGCGAAGCCCCAGAGCATCGGAACTTGTGAGCGAAACGAAATCAGAGTCACTCAGGTAGGTTTGCGCGACACGTCGGGCAGCGTTACGCACACCGCGCGCGACCGCCCAACTGGAAATCGTGGCGCGAGAGATGCCGTCTATATCCCGCCCAACACGAAATCCATCGACAATATTCTTAACCTTGAACTGATCGGGGAAGTACTCGCTGTTTATAAAGTCACCTCGAATACTTTTATATGACTCGCGATAATAAAGAACTTTGATATCGGCAATGGTACCCTTTAAATCCATGCCCACCAGCACATCAATGGGTCCGCTGTAACCGATCTCTTCTGGCGGCCAGTCAGGAGTTTCGAACAGGTAGCCAATCACCTCTGGCTCTATATTTTCAGGGTTATCGCTGTAAGCCTTATAAACCGGTGGAGATCCTTCTTTGGCTGAAAAGCTGTCAGCCCCACGAAAAACTTCATGCAGCATTGCTTCGTCGACTTCCAACGGCGGTTGGGCAACAGCTAACGGAGACGAACCAAATATTATGCTGATGAAGCAGGCTGTAACCGCAGGTCGCTTGACGATAAGGCTAGTGCACCTATGCACAAGCATGCTCTTAAACAACATTCTTATTCTTCTGTAAACCTAAGGTGGCCCGTATGCTACACAATTTTGCCGGTCGAGTAATACGATTGCTTACTGACTTCTGAAACAAAATGTGTCTTTAGCTGCTTGTAAGGCCCAACTACTCCGCTAAACTCGATATTGTCTGGCCAGTAGACTCACACACAGAGAGTGTTTATGCTCGTCTTGCCGCTTTTTCAATAACGAGATTAAAGACGACAAAATGAAAACCAACTACAACCTTTGCCTTGTCGGAGCTCTTCTAGGTAGTCAAATTGCTTTCTCACAGATTATCGAATTTGATCCTGTAACTGATGAAATGTTGGCCAATCCTCCCCTTGGAGAATGGTTAAGCTGGCGCGGGAATCAGAATAGCTGGGGTTACAGCCCTCTCGATCAGATAAACTCCAACAATGTTAACCAACTACAGCTAGTCTGGTCCTGGGCATTCGACGATACCGGTGCCGGGCAAGCCGCACCCCTCATTCATAATGGCGTGATCTTTATTCCAGGCCCCCGTGGTGTCGTTCAAGCGCTGGATGCGGCCAATGGTGATCTGGTCTGGGAATACCGGCCTGGCATTACCGCTTCCATTGATGATACTGACCGGTCTTCAAGCATAGAGGAACTCGGAGATGCTGCCATGCCGGCCACCGGCTATGCTGGTGTGGGCAGGGGAGTGCAAAAAAATATCGCGATCTTTGATGAGCTGATATATATGGCTACGGAAAATGCCAGTATTGTTGCCATCGATGCCCGCACTGGTTTATTGGTTTGGGAAACCCAAACCGCGGATCCCGCTCTAGGTTATTACTACACTGCCGGACCCATCATCGCCAATGGGGTACTGGTAACAGGCATTACCGGCTGTGACCGCTATAAGGATGATGTGTGTTTTATTACCGGTCACGATCCGCTAAGCGGCGAGGAATTGTGGCGATTTGCAACGGTGGCGGCACCTGGAACTCCCGGTGGAGATACCTGGGGTGATTTAGCTCTGCGCTTCCGCGCTGGTGCTGATTCATGGCAGGCAGGTAGCTACGACCCAGAAAAAAATTTGGTCTACTACGGTACAGCCCAGGCCAAGCCCTGGGCTCGGGCTGTGCGCGGAACAGATGGCGATGCGTTGTATACAAATTCCACCCTGGCACTCAATCCGAATACTGGTGAACTGAATTGGTACTACCAACATCTACCGGGTGAAACCCATGACATGGATGAAGTATTCGAGACAGTGCTGATCGATGTGGATGGCCGCGAATCTATTTTCAAGATGGGCAAACTAGCGATTCTTTGGCAGCTAGACCGGGAGACGGGTGAGTTAATTAAAGCCACGGACATGGGTTATCAAACCATTCTCAATGTAAACCCTACCAGCGGCAACATAACCTATCGTGACGGGATGATTCCGCGCATCGGCCAGCAGATCGATATGTGTCCAAGCACTTCCGGCTTCAAGAGCTGGCGCGCCATGGCTTATTCGCCCCAAACTAAAGCACTTTATATACCAATCACCCTGAATTGCGAACTTGCCACCTTTGGCCCCACGGAGCAAGTATTAGGTGGTGGCGGCACCGGTCCGGTGCGCCGCACCAACTACCCCCATCCGGATTCTGGCGGAAATCTGGGTGAGTTACTGGTATTGGATGTTCCCAGCGCTGAGGTCAAATGGCGTTATCGGCAACGGGCACCGATTAACACCGCTGCCTTAACCACCGCCGGTAACCTGGTATTTGTCGGAGACTGGAATCGCTACATGTATGCCTTCGATGCCGAGACGGGTGAAAAACTCTGGCAAACCAGGGTGACTACTTCAGCCCAGGGTTTCCCCATTTCTTATATGGTAGATGACAGGCAATATGTTGCTCTGCCGGTCGGTGTTGGCGGTGCTAGCTGGTCAGGGATGCTGCCCAGAGAACTGACTCCGGAATTAAGCCGTCCCAGAAACGGTAATTCCATTTATGTATTTGCACTGCCAGAATGATAGAAATTAACGTGAATAAAACTGCTCGATTGTGCCTCTTGTTAAAATTGTTTCTCCTGCAATCAATAGGGTACGCGCAATCTTCCAGCTCCATCGGGGACGGCATTTACACCGTTGCCCAAGCAGAACGGGGCGCTGAACAATACGCTGCTCGTTGTGCTTCCTGCCACTCTGCCGATCTGCGTGGTAACAGCAATTCTCCGAGTCTTCGCGGGATGGCCTTCATGTTTATCTGGGAAGGAAAGTCGGTCGGGGAGTTATACACCAAGATGAGCGCGGAAATGCCTACTGATCAGCCGGGTGGTCTGCTCTCTAACAATTATGCAGACATCCTTGCCTTCATTCTGCGAACTAACGAATTTCCGAGCGGAAACCAGGAGCTGTCTCCTAACGAAATAGACCTCAATCAAATCATCATTTCTTCGAATTAGCCTTTGAATTTTTTTTACTTAAGTACGTCGGGCCAGTTCTCTCCAGACACGTTAAACGAACTCAGTTGATCTCCAAAAGAATTAGTTCCTCCGGCACAATCAGTACCTCTTTTGCCTGTGCCTTTTTTACCATTTATTTGGCAGCTTATTCGGTTCACCGCAACTATTGATACTTTAGTCTCAACGAGTTAGTCTGCGTCGAATGAGCGCGTGTTCGATATAGGGGAATAAGCATAGCTGATTAAATTTAATTGTTTGATTTGCGCCTTAGAGCTGTAAAACCAAGACTCAATTTACCCCTGCTTCACTCAACAAAAGCTCCTGTTGCATAGTTCTGCAACCAGAAAAAAAATAAGAAGACCTATTTAATAAACACTGTAGGAGAAGAACCGCAATGAACAAAAGAACTGGCGCATTTAAACGCCGAATCAGCTACACAGCGATAATATGTGCTATCTACGCACCCTCACTAGTAATTGCTCAAGAAGATGAAGAAGACGGGCCTGGGCGCGCGATCGAAGAAGTAATTGTAACCGCTGAGCGAAGGGAGGCCTCGGTACAAGATACTTCTATTTCTATTACAGCCCTGACTGCAGAAAATTTGGAAGATTTTGGTATTAGAAATCAGGAAGACTTGCAGAACTTTATTCCTGCTACAACCATCCAGCCTTACGATGCAACTGTTAGGGGAGTAGGTCGTAACTTTCGTGCCTTGGGCGGAGATCCGGGTATTTCCACCTACATGAACGGCATATACTCTGAAGACCTGCTTACCGCAACTGCTGCCACGTTCTGGGACGTTGAGCGAGTAGAAGTATTACGTGGGCCTCAGGGAACGTTATACGGCCGAAATGCCGTTGGTGGCGCTATAAATATCCTTTACAACGAACCCACCCAGGAATTTGATTATTCCTTAAAATCTATCGTCGGAAATTTCGGCACCGATGAATGGTATGGCATGATGAATATACCTGTGAATGATCAATTTTCAACCAGGGTTAACTTTAGTGTTCGAAATCGTGATGGCGTTGTCGAAGAATTAGGCTCCGGAGCCGACCTTGACGGTCTCGGCACAGAAAATGCCGCTATACAGTTTAAATGGACCCCGTCGGATAACGTGGAATTTAACCTTCGGCAAAATTGGATGGTGATTGATCGTCCCTTTGGTGGTGCCAATGGAGGTGGTTTGGTGGTACTTAATGAAGACGGACAACCAAGCCGCAACACAACTTCACTGGTTCCAGGCATGCGCTTTATTGATACCAGCAATACCGCACAGGCGAATTACGACAGCAACACCTGGTACGACCAGAGTCAACCCATTCATACTTATAAAGATCCTGTGACCGGTGCAATGCGACAAGCACAACGGGTAAGGCCAGGTATCGATTTCGGTGATTTCAGTGGTGCACAGAACGCAGCCGCTTCCATTGATGGATTTAATTCCACCTCTGCTGCAAGCGCACAAAGATATAACGACTGCGTTTTCGGGGGTGACATAGATGGAGGCGACCTGTGTGCGGCAACCAACGGGATGAATAATGAAACTTTTGAGCAAGAAGGCACCCAGTTCAATGCAACGTGGACCATTAACGATAGGCTCGAAGTCAAATATCTGGCTGGGCTTAACACCTTAAGTTACCAGCGTGAGACGGATGACGACAACACAGCCAGTATGTATCATGACCGGCAGTTTTGGGTGAACCATGAGGCAAGATATGTATCTCATGAGTTACAGGCGTTTTATGACGTTAACGATTCGCTTTCCTTCACTTCAGGAATATTCTCCTACGACGCAAAAATTGACCAGCGTGGTGACTTCTACTCAACGCTGAATGAAGCTCGTATGGCCAACCCTTACGTTGACAACACCGCTTTATCTGCGGGCATGGCCGCCGCAATCGGTGCTCCCTTTTTAGCCGGGATAAATGCATCGACACTGGCCTTCTCCGGGCGCCCAATGGTGGAGCTGTTTAGTGCCAGGGACTCTTGTATGACCTATGACCCGGCTCCAGCTCCAGCCTGTGCACGAAACTTTGGAGTCGATAATCCCGGTGCTCTTGTTTTGCAGACTTCAGCCTGGTATGGCGACGATGGCACGAATCGTGGCCTGGACATAATACATGGTCCACAGACAGTTGGCTCCGATTTGCTATACACCACCCAATCCAAACGCCAGGCATATGCTGCATACACCCAGGGGGTATGGAATATTAATGAGACCTTCGACCTGACCTTTGGTTTACGTTACGCGGTCGATAAACTAGAAGCTCAAGAAAATGTGTGGCGTTATTCCGAAACCGGTGCAGCGCCAGGAGCCTTTCTGGGACTCTATGGAGGCCTTGCCGCAGTCAATCGTGTTAATGGTGGCTTGGTGGACGATGGTAACGGCAATCTAATCAAACCAACCGAAAAAGTGACTAACGGAGGCATCCCATTCGCCCTTAGTGTTTATCGGCCCTTTGAACGAGAAGACTCAGAATATACCGGACGTTTGAATCTAGACTGGAACATAACCGATGATGCCATGATGTACTTTTCGGTTACTCAAGGTTATCGCGCTGGCGGTTTTAACCTGGTTTTCTTCAGCAACACCGCCACCTATGACCCGGAAACGTTGACTTCATACGAAATTGGCTACAAAACCCAATGGCTGGATAACACTTTGCAATTGAATGGGTCTTTTTTCGTGTATGACTACGAAGATATTCATACGGTAGCAACCGAAGTGAGCAGCATAGGTGGTACAACTACCTCAGTAATGCCGGCACCTGGCGCAGAAATAAGAGGTGCCGAAGCGGAATTACTGTGGTTAGTGAATGACGACCTGACAGTTGGTGGCAACTTCAGTTTCACGCCAAATGAGTACGACCAAACCCTGCTAATATCCGACCCCTCTCGTCGAGACATGCCAGAATCATTGTTTCCAAATTTCGAATCATTGGTTGAAGATATTAAGGGTAATCAGTTGTTACAGGTACCAGAGAGTAAACTCACCGCCTGGGGCATGTACACAATGCCTCTAAGCGGCGGTTCTCAGGTAGACTTTGTCGGCATTTACAGTTGGACCAGTGAAGTTTATTTCTCTCCATTCGAGAGAGAGACAGAAAAAGCAGAAGCCTATGACAGATTGGATCTTCGTGCTAACTGGACGTCTGCAGATTCCAACTGGACAGTCAGTGCTTTTGTCAACAACGTATTTGACGATATCGCTAACCTGCAAGTTCTTCGTCAAGGCGAAGCCGAGTTCTTCCGCCACACCTCTGGTACAACGGTACCAAGGCTGTATGGATTGGAGGTGCAATACTCTTACTAGGCGATCCTTATTATGTGAAAGTTCTGTATCCGCGCAGGGTATTTTAAGCCGGACAGGAATGGCAGAAAAAAGAAAAAGGCGACCGAAGGTCGCCTTTTTTTGTATCGATTACCACAATAAATTTTGGTCGTGGTGGCCTCATCAAAACGTGGCATTAGCGTTAAAGGGACTTGCTGTGCCTCCTTTTATAGGATTGATCTGGATCGAGGTCATGAATTCCCAGCGTTGCAAGCGCTTCGCCACTTCGGCTACATCTTGCAGATACCCGTTATCCACGATAGGCAGCCCCAAGTTTACCTGGGTTAGCTGGTGGATAGGTCGATTTATACCTTCTACCCCGGAAGGCTGGACATCGTTGACAGCATCACCTACCAGGATTGCTACGTCCCGTTCTCTCAACCAGGGAAGTACGGAAGCATGTAAACCCGCTCCTCCCTGTCCATAACGCCAAGGACCTTCCGTATCCCGCTTTTGCCAGCGACCAGTTCGCACGAAAAGCGCATCTCCACTCTCTATCTTAACCCCGGCAAATTCTTCCCAGGCTTCCAAATCCTCCACAAAGATCGGCGTACTCGGGTCAAGGTAATCGACACCGCGCATAAGTGGAATATCCACCAATACTCCGCGCGTGATATAGGATGTACCCATCTTGTCAACAGCCAGGTCATCACATCCACTGGCTGTGAGGTTTTGTGGATAACCGTTGAAAATGATGTACCTGCCATCGATCTCGGTACGATAATGACAGAGTGCATCAAGGTGGGAAAGCATACCGTCATGTAAAGAGAATTGAATCTCGTCCAAGGCAAAACTGGGTTCACCTGTGACCGGATCGAGTCGGCTCATCCAGTGGTCATAAGGACCAAAAGCCTGGCTGTCAATCGTTTTCTCCTCGATAACGAAATGCTGCAAGGTTACAGTCGTCCCTTCCTGCACCAATGTTGCTGCCTGTTTCGTCTTTTCCGGCGTAATAAGATTGAGCGTGCCACGCTGATCATCGGGACCCCAGCGTCCCCAGTTGGACAGGTCATCTTCCCATTCCTTTAGTGTGTCCAGGGTAACCAGCACCGAAGGATCCTGTGTTGCAGGATGCACATAAAATTCCTGGGCACCAGTAATACTAAATAGCAATAGAGGAATAAAAGTGAAGGAAAGTTTTGTAGCAAATTTTTTCTTAGTTGGCATCTCTAAAACCTCCGTTTCAAACAGATAGGATACTTAAATCATAATCAGCCTGCTGTCCGGAGTCCAGCACATCGAAAGGTCTTCCTATCCGGAGTAGAACAATGACTAATGGCCTCAAGGCGGTGTTAACTAATTGCTTAGTAAATTGGAGCCGGAATGTTATCGGCAAGACTGGGCTTCTGCGCCAGCGATTTGAGGACAACCCTGAGAAAATGCTGGGATGCATGTACTCAGGATAGTCTAAAATGTCCCGGTGATTTTTAGTGAGGTAGTTATGCCACGCGTACTACAACGATTCTCGATTTCCTCGAGGATACCAGCCGAAAGCCGACCCACGAATCGAGTTCTCTCGCGACATTGATCATTGGAACCCAGGCCACGCACATCGAAACGCCAGCTGGCCCCATTCGGGCTGATCCATTCTGCGAACACGGACGTACTCGGGTCACCCCGCAAATCCAGCACGTCATCAATGTCATAAATTTTCTCATTGCCATCGAATCGGTTACTCCAGCTACCACCCCAGTTCAGGCTCCATTGTGGAATGTCATGACGAAAACTAAGTGACCATCGTCCCCTGCCAAAATGTGCAAATCGCCGATCGATACCGGTAAAAGGATCTTCAATCTTCGAATCGCGCACATTCCAACCAGAAGATACCAGCAGGTTGGGCATGTCGATCATCTGCATTCTCACGCTGGCATTGATAGCTAAGCCATACATCTTGCCATCACCAATATTGCCATTGGCAGATTTCAGATCGTCCTCTGAAGGGGATACGTCAATTTTCTCAATCACATCATGATGATCATGGTAGAACAAGTTTGCATCAACCACCCCAGCATCGTTGGGCAAGCGGTATTCGGCATTGAAGTCATACTTCCAAAACCATTCCTGGCGTAAATTAGCGTTGCCAGCAAAGGTATTGGAATCTTCATCCCCCTCATCTGTGGCTGCCACAAAATCACTAAAGCGTAATTGACGGACTACCTTTTCCACAGAACCTCTTAATTGCAAGGAGGGTGTAATGTCGTATCGGAAATCCACTTTTGGTTTTATAAAATCAAAGTCGCGCTTGTTATTCACGTCTCCTTTTTGTTCAATTTCTGAATATTCGTAAAGCACATGAGATTCCAGTGACATGCGAGGATTAATAATCCAGTTATGAATCAGGAACGGCTCATAACGAGTCTCCTCCACCGTTGAATTAGCATTATTTACCGGCATGGGCACTAATCCCCCAAAGGCCGGTGACGGTGTTCCGTTAGCTCTTAGCATGCCCAAGGCAAGATTCGAATCAAGTGTAGTCACTGCCCGCTCTGCGCCAAATTCAATATCCTGCCCCGTAAATATGTCCATTGTGTAAGAACTACGAACAATTTCCTCTTCGGTGACGCTACCCGATTTCAGAAACAGGTTTTTGTCGGAGCTACCATCATCGAATATATCGAAACGTTCACGAATGGAGTCTCGGTTGTCCTGGTTTAAAACAAATAAAACCTTGAACCGGTCGCCATTATCAAAGAATGTCTCAAAGTCACCACCAATTTCCCAGTTATCCCGCTCACCCGGAATATCGTCAAACTGGTTCAGTATTAGGTTGGGCTGCTCAGTGAAATCAGTGGTTGATCGTTCCACCTTAGTCGGGTTGTCGTTCTGAGAATACAGCGCATTGAAGCGTGCACTAGTTCGCTCGCTGAACTCATAACCGAGGTTCGCCGTATATTCATAGCTGGTTTGTTGTGTAGTACGCTCTTCTATGACTCTGTCGTTTGGCGATAAATTCCCGAGAACACTTTGTTCTTCGCTCTCCTCATGACCGTAGCGCGGTTCGGCAACGGCACTGAGTACCAGATTCAGGCCTCCAATGCGATTGGTGTAAGACAGATCGGCTCCAGGTTGAGTATGTCCATCGTCCTGGTGGTCTGCATTAATCTGGTACTGAAGCGAGGAATCCGACACTTCTTCAAGGGTAACGATATTTACAACCTGACCGGTACCGCGCACGTCCAACTCTCCTGACGTCCCTCGAATAATCTGGATATAGTCCACCTGATCGGCCGTGATGCGATTCAGAATTCCACTGGTCTGGTTATTTTTACCTGCAGTTCGCTTTCCATTAATAAGGATCTCACTTGAACTGCTACCGCTGCCGAAACCGCGACCGCCACCGCCACCACCCCCGCCGCGGAAACCCCCGCTGCTGCTGGATCCGCCACCGGTCGTCGAGCCAACCCCTGGGATACGATCGAGCATATCCTTGGCAGTCACAGGGCTATACTCGGCAAAGTAACTCTTTGGATAGGTAACCGTCGCTTCGTCTTCTGAAATCTGGCCAAGGACCTGAGGGGAGAAACAGGTCAAAGCCAAAAAACACAGGGAAGAAAAGTATTGCTTGAGGTACTTCAGCTTCATAATACAAATGACTGCTAGTTGATATTGGAGTTATCGGCCGCTTGCCTGGATGTTAACCCCGAAATATGACCATAAAGACAGGGTTTTCTCCACTCATTGTCAAACTAAGTAACAAGTTACAGTGCCTGCTATGATTTATTTATTCTCAGAACTAAAAACTATTTGTCCAGACATCTACGGCGCTTTACTATCTGCTCATCGGTTAGATACAAGTTTTTAGCCTGCAGCGGCAATATGTCTCGTCGAGTTCTCTTCTCTTTGTTCCTTATAGGGCTAATGACAACTAAAGCATTGACGCAGACTGACAGCAACCGACCACGAGTACAGGAAATCGGATTAGTTATTGGTATTTTTGAAACAGGTAACTTGAATGCTATAACAGACGTTAACGGGGTTCGAGTTGTTCATTCAATGGTAATTCGTAGTTTAGTCGGCGCTCATTTGACTGTAAACTCGTATATATTTAGACACAAAGAATCAAAGGACTATTGCGATGCATAACTCTTCTGCACTATTAATTACCTCCATACTAACGTTGTTTCTTTCTTCAGCTGTTGCTCAGACATCAGATAGCGCTTCTTGGACAGCAACAGTACAGAACGAATTCCGGGTGATCCCCAATATCACCTATCGACGCGCCAATGGTGTCGAACTCAAGATTGATGTCTATCAGTCCCGCAGCAACGAAGGTCCTGCACCCACTTTTATCTATTATCATGGCGGAGGCTGGGTCGGCGGCTCGAAGGAAGCCAATGTCCTGCGGTTGCTACCTTATCTGGAGGAAGGCTGGGCTGCTGTTAACGTGCAGTATCGCCTAGGTGATGTATCGCTGGCCCCTGCTGCCGTGGAGGATAGCTTGTGTGCGCTACGCTGGGTCGTCAGAAATGCCGAACAATATGGATTCGATACAGATCGACTAGTCGTGTCAGGCAATTCGGCCGGTGGGCACTTAGCATTAACTACTGGCATGATTCCCTCAGAAGCCGGCCTGGACCGGCAGTGCCTCGGAAATGAAACACCCAAGGTGGCGGCGGTCGTCAACTGGTATGGTATTACCGATGTCAATGATTTGCTCCATGGGGTTAACCAAAAGAGCTACGCTGTGCGTTGGCTTGGTGCTCAGCCTGACATGACAGAAATTGCTGAGCGCGTATCTCCCGTAAGCTACGTCCGGTCAGATTTGCCCCCTATTATCAGTATCCACGGTGACGCTGACCCAACCGTACCCTACAACCATGCTGTACAACTACATCGCTTGTTAGATCGCGCCGAAGTTACCAATGAACTGGTTACTGTACCGAATGGCCGGCACGGCGGCTTTCCCGCGAATGAAATGCGGCGTATTTATGGGTCAATATTCAGTTTTCTAAATAAGAATCTGCCCAACTAACCGATGACTCAGTACCGGGAAGCAACCATGACCAAATTAAAACCCTCGCTTTTATTTGCTGGCCTGTTGGTGGTTCTGACCTGCTGTACGGAAGAGAGCAACGAGCAGTCACAGTCCGACACTGATGGCGAATGGCACCACCACGGTGCTGACCATTCTTCCTCGAAATATGCGGCACTGGATCAGATTAATGCGGATAACTTCGAACAACTGGAGATAGCCTGGCGTTGGGAGTCGGCAGACAAGCGCATTCCAGACTCGATGTTGTATCCCACTGGGGACTATCGTGCCACTCCGCTTTTAGTTAATAACGTCATGTATACCAACACAAACCATGGACAGGTAGTCGCCCTTGACCCAACCACAGGAGAAGAGTTATGGCTGTTCGATCCTGAAAGCTATAAGCTAGGCCCTCCGAATTTCTCGCCTGTGCAAACTCGTGGCATCGAATACTGGACCGACGGGGAGGTAGAACGCATTTTTCTGGCCACTCTTGGTAAGCAGTTGGTGTCTATAGATATTCACACCGGCCAACCTGATCCTGATTTTGGCGATAATGGCTTCATAGATCTCACTCAGAATCTGGGCCGCCTAGAGTTCGAGATGCGCAACATTACCCACGGTGCACCACCCATTGCTGTTGGCAATACCTTGATTGTAGGCTCGAAGATCTTCGACTACATCATGAGCAACCGTAGTCCTCCCGGTCATGTGCGCGCCTATGATACTCGCACTGGTGAATTCAAGTGGCGTTTCAATACAATTCCCCAACCTGGTGAAGACTATAACGAAACGTGGGAAGAGGACTCGTGGCAGACAGCGGGCAACACCAATGTCTGGACCTACATGGCAGCGGACGATGAACTGGGCTTGGTCTACCTACCTACCTCCACACCTACTAATGACTATTGGGGCGGCAAACGGCTAGGTGAAAACGTATATGCCGAGAGCATCATATGTCTCGATGCGGAAACGGGCGAACGGGTCTGGCATTTCCAAACGGTGCATCATGGGTTATGGGATTATGATATTGCGTCGGCTCCGAACCTCATTGATATTATTGTCGACGGAAGGCCTATCAAAGCCGTGGCCCAGGTTTCCAAGACCGGCTTCACGTATGTTTTCGACCGGGTGACCGGCGAGCCGGTATGGCCTATCGAAGAGCAACCTGTGCCGCCAAGCACGGTTCCTGGTGAGCGCGCTCATCCAACACAACCTATCCCAACGTGGCCTTTACCCTTCGAGAGAATTGGCGCGACAGAGGAAGATCTGGTGGACTTCACTCCAGAAATCAGGGAAGAGGCATTGGAGATCGCGAGAAACTTCGTGCTCGGCGATATCTTCACACCACCTATCGTGCAAGGCCACGATGGAAAAACTTCAACCTATGTCGTTCCCGGAGCCGGTGGTGGGGCTAATTTCCCGGGAGCTTCCATGGATCCTGAAACTCAAACCCTTTATATCCAGTCAGTCACCAGGCCAGTTGGTATGGCTTTGGTAGAACCCCCTGATGGAACTTCAGACTGGCCCTATGTTATTCAATATACCCGCACAGCCGGGCCACGTGGATTACCTCTGGTAAAACCACCCTACCGACGAATTACCGCCATAGATCTTAACACCGGCGAACATGTTTGGCAGATACCCTTTGGCAAAGGGCCCACCGACCATCCGGATATTGCCGACTTGGACCTGGGGCCACTAGGCACTGGTTTCAACGATGTTGTTGCCGAAGGTGGTATTCTGATCACCAAGACTTTATTAATTTCTTACCTGGCAGCCAAGGACGAAATTGGCCCGGAGGAAACCGGTTCAATCTTGGTTGCTCACGATAAAGCAACAGGTGAACTTATCGGTGAAGTCAATGTTGCCTTGCGCCTGCATGGCCCCATCATGAGCTATCAGATACAAAATAAGCAATACATTGCCATCGCCGGAGGTGGGCGTAATAATGATGCCGAACTTCTGTCATTTGCCCTTCCTGGTACTACCGGAGACTAATAAAACAACAAATTGGAGCAGACATGATTAAGATTGCCTTAAAACCACTACTCAAAACCTCTTCTAGCCTGCTATTGGCGGCACTAGTGCTAACCGCTTTGGATATATCGCTGGGTAAAATGAAGCCAAGTATAATTGCCCAGGAAACCGATCTGTCGGGGGAAAAAGTCGTACACTTATTGCAGGAGCCCCGTCATCGGACTGTGCACAGGGCAGGCAGTTTGTTCCTCTTGGACGTGCAGGTAAACCCTGGAGATGAGTCCTTCCAGCATATACATGATCAGGCAATCCTGCTGACTTCAATCAGCAGTGGAGCTGGTCCGAGCAACGGCACTGTAAGAGCGATCACAGATTATGCGACTACGCCCTTAACCCACAACGTATCCAATAGCGGACCGGGTCTGTTGCGGATTATTGCGTTGGTAAATGGTGGTAACGGCATTGCAGGCGAGCCAACAGACAGACCATCAGGCATGTCCTCCAATCCTCAGATCGAAAACTCCTGGTTTCGCTCCCACCGCATAGAACTTGATCCCGGCGAAGAAACATTATTGCAAAACCACCACAATCCTACCGTAATTGTCCAGGGTACCGAGGGTACCGTGCATGTGACCCGAGAAGATGGAATTACAACTGAACTAGACATGGCTGGCGACTGGGCTTGGCGGGACGCGGAGTCTCCTTTCACTATTCAAAACAAAGGCCAGACTACCGTTGCCGTGGCTATTAACGAAGGGCGTGAATAACTTATCGAACCCTTAAATTGATCCAAGATTAGATATGCCTGCCCGTGGCAAC
>Ga0209445_1000695_pt1 | contig 18767 bp, 10 predicted proteins | sample MarorgKNORR_S2LV_4_FD_188223 | JGI IMG/M metagenome (GOLD analysis project Ga0209445, IMG submission 188223) | Marine microbial communities from the Southern Atlantic Ocean, analyzing organic carbon cycling - NADW_A/KNORR_S2/LV (SPAdes) (version 2) | ecosystem: Environmental > Aquatic > Marine >... | reverse complement strand
ATGGTATTACAATCCAAAAGGAAGCTTATCAGCGCGGAGCAGCAGATTTTCAAGGTCAAACAATGAACTTAGTAAGAGGAAAGATTACGGACGTTATCATTGCGGGTATTGTTCGTGAGCCTGTAACTATTATGAAAACAGCCCAGGCGATGAAATATTCACCGCGCTTTTTTGGTCACGCACCCACCGTTGATGCGAGAGTTACTTTGATGGCCGGTGAAGCGGGTGAAGGTTATACTGCCTGTTATTTCGCCTTTCTATGGGATTCAGATGAACCGGGACCTACCCTATACCGCAAACTTTGTGAAAAAGCTGATATTCCCAAAGAAATGGTTGGTATTTACAATTTCTATGGATTCGCCACAGCGCAGGTACTGGTAGAGGGCCTTGAGCGGGCGGGTAAATCCCCAACGCGAAAAAAGTTGGTGAAAGCGCTTGAAACTTTGAATAAGTGGGAGAGTGGATCATATCCGCCAATCACTTTCAACCCAAATGATCATGCCGGTGTGGAAAAAGTGATGCTGCTTCAGGTACAGGACGGAAAACAGGTCGCCATTACCGGTTGGCTGGAATAAATAAAAGTAATAACTTAAACTGCATTTATTGTCACTACGCCTCCTCCCTGTATGGTGGGACGATTTAGTGACAATTTTTTATGAGTAATCTTTCGATTCAAAACCTGCATATTCATTTTTCAGGTGTTGTTGCACTGGAAGATGTATCCTTTGACGTAACCGAAGGAGAAATATTTTCATTGATAGGACCAAATGGTTCCGGCAAATCTACATTATTCAATTGCATCAATGGTTTTTGTTCTCCTCAACTGGGTTCTATCAAATATAACAATGTTAACCTTCTGGCCAGAAGACCTCATGAGATTGTCAAATATGGTATTTCCCGTACCTTCCAAAATCTCCAGAATGTTCCTTTTATGACTCTCCTCGATAATATTTTATTAGGTGCCCACCACAGGTTAACTGTGAGGGATACATTCACTAGATGGATTTCACGAAAAGAACGTGAAAGAGAAGAAGCGTTAGCCTTAGAGGTTATGGATTTTTTAGGGATTGCCAACTTTGAAAAGAAGTATTTGAGCGGGCAGCCATATGGTATTCAAAAATTGGTTGAAATTGCACGTGCGCTGATTTGTAAACCAAAATTGATCCTGATAGATGAACCTGCTGCGGGAATGAATGACCAGGAGACATTGGAAATTGGAAAAATTATTTCTGAAATAAGAGATATCCTGAAGATAACTGTGTTAGTGGTAGAGCATGATATGAATTTGGTCATGAATATTTCGGATCGTATCTGTGTTTTGGATTCCGGCAGGGTTCTGGCAATGGGAGAACCGGAAGAAGTAAAAAATCATCCTGAAGTAATTAAGGTATTCCTGGGGGACGAAGTCCATGCTTAAGATGGTTGGAGTAGAGACGTTTTACGGCAAGATCAAAGCTCTCCATGGAGTTTCACTGGGTGTTAAAAAAGGACAGCTTGTTTGTATTCTTGGAGCCAATGGCGCAGGGAAAACAACCATTTTAAAAACGATCTCTGGTATTACTGAACCGGGATACGGAACCATCCATTTTAATGATGAACAAATCAATCATAAAGACCCTGAAGAAATCATCAAAATGGGTATATCCCATGTACCTGAAAATAGACGCATTTTCCCGGAATTAACTGTTAATGAAAATTTGTTGATGGGTGGCTTCCTGATAAAAGATAAAGATCTGTTTGCAGATCGTTTTGAAAAAGTCACAGCCCATTTCCCAATACTTTCAAAACGCGGCAGTCAGCAGGCTGGAACATTAAGCGGAGGGGAACAGCAAATGCTGGCTCTTGCCAGAGCATTAATGCTGGAACCAAAATTGTTATTATTGGATGAACCATCTTTAGGTTTGTCACCAAAACTCGTTCAGGAAATTTTCACAATTATTCAAGACTTACATCAAGCTGGAGTGACAATACTTTTGGTTGAACAAAATGTGACCCAAGCTCTTAAAATTGCAGATTACGGGTATGTCCTTACATCAGGTAAGATTTTTTTAAGCGGAACCTATGACGAATTATATGAGGAAGAAAAAGTGCGGGAAATGTATTTGGGTGAAGGAAAATATGTCCGCAGAGCACGTTTGTGGCGGTCATGAGTAAACCTGACTTTAATATTTGCAATACGGTTCCTAAAGCATTCTTGCATCATGTGACTGAACAGAAACATGATATTGCAAACTGGTCTAAAGTAAGAGGAGTTTGGGAATCTCAAACCTGGGGTGAATACGGAGCAAATGCCAAAAAGATTGGCCAAGCCTTGCTGGCATCTGGCTTGAATCCAGGAGATAAAGTTTCTATTCTATCGCAAACGCGGTTGGAGTGGGTCATGTGTGATATGGCTATTATGTGCGTTGGGTGTGTTACGGCACCAGTCTACCATTCTAATACAAAAGAACAAGTTCTTTATATAGCAGAGCATAGCGATGCACGCCTCATGTTTATTGAGGATCAGGAACAACTTGATAAAATTTTAGAAATTTGGGGTAGATTGCCAAAAGTTGAAAAAGCAGTTGTATTTGATGCGTACCACCCCAAAGATCTTCCCAATGTGACTTCGTTTGCTGATTTTATTGAAATGGGCATAGATGATGGTTCTTTTGAACAAAGGATCGAATCCAGTAAACCGGAAGAAGTAATAAGCTTTATTTATACATCAGGAACAACAGGACACCCAAAAGCTGGTGTCATCAACAGTGACAACGTCATCTCCATGATCAAACATTTACCAGATCTGCTCGATATTCGAAAAGAGGATATATCGGTAGCATATTTACCATTGGCTCATATTGCAGAGCGACTCCTGGGGCATTTTTTGAAGCTTGTTTATGGTAATGAGACCGCCTTTGCTGAAAGTATTGAAGACATGCCGGATAATACGCGCCAGGTTGGGCCAACCATTATGTTCGGTACTCCCCGTGTTTATGAAAAGTATTATGCACGGATTTCCACAGGAATTGGAGATGCAACCTGGGTGCAGAAAAAAGTGTATAACTGGTCAGTTGAGACAGGTAGAAAACGATCCAAATTGTTATCTAAAAAGAAATCGATTCCCATTACATTAAAATTCAAATCAGCCATTGCCAAGTTTCTTATTTACAATAAGATCAAGGATATTTTTGGCGGTCGGATACGATTTATGATATCAGGTGCAGCACCTATTTCACCGGAAATAATATACTATTTTAAATGGATGGGCATCACCATTTATGAGGCCTATGGTATGACGGAGACAACTGGGGTTATATCCTGTAATAAACCGGGGTTTGTTAAAATTGGTTCCGTAGGACAACTACTTCCTGAGACCGAAGTGATGATTGCTGATGATGGTGAAATTTGTGTCCGTGCTCCACAAAATATAAAAGAATATTATAAAAACGAAGATGCAACTAATGAACTATTGAAACCTGGCAGCAACGGCAGCTTCTGGCTTCATACAGGAGATGTGGGTCATATTGATGAAGATGGTTATTTATTTATTACAGATCGAAAAAAGGACTTGATCATTACAGCTGGCGGAAAAAATGTGGCACCCCAAAATATAGAAAATCTTTTAAAGACCAGTCCTTACGTAAGCCAGGCCATGGTATTTGGCGATAAAAAACCGTATTTGACTGCACTCATAACCATGGATGAAGATGAGATCGCCAAATTTGCCCGTGACCATAAACTTTTATACCAGGATTTGGCTGATCTTTCTAAAAAAGAGGAAGTCTACGAACTCTATCGCCAGGAAGTCCACATCAAGAATGAAAAGCTGGCTTCATACGAAACAATAAAGAAATTCTTTATATTGGAAGAAGATTTTGATCAGGACAAAGATGAGTTAACTCCTACATTGAAAGTCCGGAGAAAAGTGGTGACGGAACGGTATAGAGACATCCTGGAAAATTTGTATAAGGCATAAACTGAATTCATAAAAAGACTGGTCAGGAATTCCTTTCATGAAAAACCGTATGATTAAATGAACCTGTTATTAATGCTTTAGAAATCATTTTTCAACAAATGCCTTCAAGCTGGCCTCATGCCGATTGTACATGCTTGGGCGTTTCATTTGTCGACTGTATTTTGGGGTGAGCTGCCTTCTATTATTTCAACAATCATCTTTCTGATATTTTCTGGTGTGACAATTGTATCGGCATGCCCGTGCTGATGGAGCCACTGGGTTGTCTGAAAATCCCGTCCTAATTTGTGTCCCACATATTGTTCAATCACCCGCCGGCCGGAAAAACCAATATTTCCGCTGTTGAGCTCAAACAACCTGATTCCCCGGGAACCATAGCCAATTGCAACTCCTCCCAGCGTTGGATCGGTGATCAGGGTAATCACAGGGATCCCTTTTCGCTCTACGCGGGTGAGAGCTACATGTGCCTTGGGAATGCCAACCATGGAAGAACAACCTTCATGCATGCGGGCTCCTCCTCCGCAGGCTTGAAGAACCATGGGCAATCTTTTTGTCAAAGCAATCTCTGCTGCACGCCAAATCTTTTCTCCGGAACTCATACAGTAAGACCCGCCTAAAAATCCGAATTCCGTTCCGCAGTAAATAACTTCATTTTTTAGAATTTTTCCCATTCCGGTGATTAGAGCGGAAGTCATTCCAGTTTTTAGGCGGGTTTCCTCCAATTTTTCACTATATCCTGGAAATTCTAAAATATCTTTATCTATAACATAGCGGGTTTCTTCATGTTCATTAAAGGAGCCTTGATCCAGAATCAAATCCATATAATCCCAGGCGCTTGGCCTAGCATACCTGTGGCCACATATATCGCAAACATAATTATTTTTTTGAAGGAGGGAACCATTCACAGGATCATAAATACGCTTTCCTGACTTTGAGTAGCAATCCTTGTGACGCTTTACGAATCCCTCCTTATTTATTATAGGAAGTCGGGATACTTTTTCCTGAATTAATTGAGTCTTGTTTACCGTTACTTCATCCCAATGACCAATCTTTTTCCAGCGTTCGATTCTATCTTGAAAAAGTTCTTTGGCAGGAATTTTATTCAATTTTTCAATCCAATTTTTTAGAACTGTCCCTGCAGCCTGGATTGCTTCAGCCGGATTGCGGTGTGCCGGCCCCGGCTTTTCAGGTACCATTTCATCAACAATACCCAATTCAAAACCTTCCCGGGAAGTGATCTGGGAGACTTCCGCTGCTTCATTAGCTCGGTGACGGGTATGGAAAAGTATTGACGAACATGCCTCTGGGGTAATTACAAGATAAGTAGAATATTCCATAGCCAACACGCAGTCGCATCCTGTTAACGCGATGGCTCCCCCGCTGCACCCGCGGTTTATAATCAGAGACAAAGTTGGAGTGTTTGATTCAATCAATTTTTGAATAGTCTCTCCAATCCGCCATGCAATGCCTCCCTCTTCTGATTCTTCCGTGGGATCAGCCCCCGGTGTATCCACAAAAGTAATGATCATTCGACTTTCTTCATTCGCCGCATCAACAGCGCGGATTGCCCTCTCATAGGAAGCCGGAGTAGGCATTCCATGGTTCCAGTGTTTTACTTTTTCGCCGTCCTTCATCATTTCCAGCATTTCATTATAACGGGAAGTGGGGCCGGTCTGCTGGCCAATTGACATCAATGGGATTGATGATCCGTTGATTGTGATCTCTGCCCGATGAGTCTGGATCAGCCAGGCGCCGAATTCATCGCTGGAAAAGCATTCTTCAACAGAATCAAATAATGAAAGATAATCAAGATATTTTGGGCGCTCAGGATGAAATGACAATTGATATTTTTCATATTCAGACAGTTGATCAATATCCTCCGCTGAATAACTGAAGTTCCCTTCTTGCTCAAAAGAATAGTAATAATGGTTCGTGTGTTCAGTCATGAACGCTTCGGGCTTTTGATTCCCTTTTTTCCATGAGTAAACGAAGGAGAATCATACACTCTTTTTGTTTCGTACTCATTCCAAGGAATTTAAAAATATATTGATCAACAAAGTTTCTGTCTTCTTGTTCCAATTCTGTTCGCCAATTATAAATCGGTCGTTCTAAAAATCCTGAGAGATTGGAAGGGAATTTTATATTGGTGAAAAGCGGAATCGGTAATTTAACGAGATCATTTTTTACCAAACGGACGGCGCCTCCTCCCAGCCCTCTCCTTCCAAAAAGTTCTACCATGAGCCACACCCATGATGAATTCAGAATGTAAGCCCATGTTTCCACATTTCTTCCATCCTTCGGATGCAAGCCGTAAAACGTATGTTCAAATGGAAGATTGTCCTGATTCCAAACAACAACATGACGCCCGCCACGGAGGTCCGTCCATAATAAGGGCGCTTTTTTAACTTTGAATCCTCCACCGTTCAAACCAATCCAGGATTGAACATTTGTTCGGGTAAATTTAATGGAAGCTGTCTCTTTAGGACTTCGGATTGCAGGAAGGGAGTTTTTGATTTTCTCTTGATGGTAAAAGGCACGATTATTCCCGGTGATGATCCCGGAACAAACAGAAAATACGCCACCGATTGTTTCTAACGCTTTGTTCTCCCTTATTTGTTTCAGAAGCCATGCTGGACACCTGAATAAAGATCCATGCCAGCCAAGGTCTAAAGACTGTAAACTTTCCTGGGAAATTGATTTGCTCTTTTGATCCAGGTTGACAATTATTTGATTATTTTTCGCAGGTTTTTTTCGAACGCCTGAGATAATCACTGTGTTGACTTCCTGCTTGAAATGCCGCGAACCCGAATCGGTTATTGATAAAAGTTGAAATTCGTCTCTGAACAGTTTCCTTAATATTTCTCCGTATAAATTATCCATCCAGCTGTTTGGAATGATAAATGTGAACACTCCATTTTTATTCAAATTCTTTAATGCTTTCAGTAGAAAATAAATGTACAAATCACAACGTACAGATAATTTTATGCCAGAAAACTCAGGTTGAAATTGTTCAATGAGCTTTTGCTTATAATCTGAAGATAAATATTCCTGCCGTACATAGGGCGGATTAGCAATAATCACATCCACAGGTTTTTTTAGTTCGCTATTGAGATAATCACCTTGAACCAAATGAGGGGAAAAGCTCATATTTCGTTTACAGGCTTCCAGAATTTCCCTGTTTATTTCCCATCCGTGAACATGCTCTGCCTCCCACTCTCTTTTTATTTGATAATCATATTTATTACAAAGGTCATATATTTCCCGGCAAAGTGTTTTCATAAAAATTCCATCTCCTGCTGAGGGATCTTGAAACTGATACTCACAAAGGCTGGTGAGAAAGTTTTCGCCGGTTCTTCTATCTGCTAATCCGGTTATGAAAGTATGATATTGATTATACGATACGTTTGGAAAATCCTGAATCAAGCGCCAGAAAATTGCTTCCCTGACCATAAATATTGCGTGTTTATTGGGGGTGAATACAACTCCTTCATCAGGATCTGCACGATTATTGAGATATTGGGAGGTTACCTCTAGAATTTTGAACTCCTCCTTATTTATTATATAGACTAAAAATGGACAAAAATATCAGAATAATTATTGAATTCTTTCATGGGAAGTGATCATAAATTGACCCAGGTAGGTCCATCTCCTCCTTCGGGCGGGACCCAGTCAATGATCTGGTAAGGATCCATAATATCACAGGTTTTGCAATGAACACAGTTCGAAAAATTGATTTGAAGTTTTCTGGTTTCTCCTTCTCCAACCATTTCATAGACATCAGCAGGGCAAAATTTTTCACATGGATTCCCAAATTCCTCTGGGCATTTTGTTATACAGACATCCGGATCACGAACATGCAAATGTGGTATTTGATCTTCTTCATGGGCTGTAGCAGAATGGTAGACGTCAGTTACTTTATCAAACAGATATTTTCCATCAAAAATTAATTCGTTATACCGGTTTTCAATTTTGCCTTTCTCCATCCTTAAATGTCCTGGTTCACTGGACATTCGGTTTTTAATTCCCCAGCCTCTTCCTCCTGTAACCAGTCCCATTCCGGCATTTATGAGCCCTCCAAATAATCCGTGGTCAAACGCCTGGTGAAAATTGCGAACCTTCCATAATTCATCTCTCAGCCAGCTTGAGTTTACCTTCTTCTCAAAATCTGAAAGTATTTCATCGGAAAAATTATTTTCACTTAACGCATCCACAATTGTTTCTGCAGCCAGCATCCCCGATTTCATTGCAAGATGAATTCCTTTTAATCTTTGTCCATTCATAAAACCAGCGGAATCACCAATGAGCATAGCGCCATTGACAGTCAATTTTGGAATGGAAAACCATCCTCCTTCCGGCAGGGATTTTGCACCATAGGAAATCAATTCACCTCCATCCAGGACCGATTTCATCCAAGGGTGGGTCTTAAGCAGTTGAAGTTCATGGTGAGAATCCACTGCTGGATTTGAATAATCCAAGCCAACGACCAATCCTAAATCCCAGATGTCATCCTGCATACCATATAAAAATGCCCCGCCAAAAATATTATGCCCAAGTGGAAAACCCATAGTGTGTGCCACATATCCCGGCTGGACGGACCCTGGGGGCATCTTCCACAGCTCTTTGACTCCAATCGCCCATACCTGTGGATTTTTTCCATTCATGAGTTCATGACGCTGAATGAGTTTTTTTGTCAAACTCCCCCTGGTTCCTTCCCCAAGGATAACGACTTTTGCATGAATTTCTGCTCCGGCTTCATATTGGGATTTTTGCTCACCGTTTTTGTCAATCCCCCTGTCCCCTGTCCGGACACCAATTACCTGATCTCCCTCATAAATAAGTTCCGTTCCAGGAAAACCGCAGAAAATGTCAATGCCCTCATTTTCACATTTTTCTCCTAACCAGCGTGTCAATTTACCGATGGAACTTATATAACAGCCATGATGACTCATGGGCGAAGGAATAAACGGGAATGAAAACTTTTTTGCTTTAGTTAAGTAATAGAGATGTTCTTCAGTTACTTCAGATTCAAACGGAATGTTCTGTTGGTCGAAATCAGGAAATAGTTCCTTTAGTGTACGAGGATCAACAATAGCTCCAGACAGCGAGTGCGCTCCAATCTCTCCAGCTTTTTCTAAAATTGCAATGCTGGCTTCCTGACCCGATTCTTTCAGCAGGCTTTGCAGATGGATCGCACCAGCTAAACTGGCAGGCCCTGCACCTACAAACAGAACATCCAGTTCAAGAACTTCCCTTTCAGACATTAATTTTTTGCAGCTTCAACAGCTTCCGAAAGTTTCGGAATAATTTCAAGGATATCGCCAACAATTCCATAGTCTGCAATCTCAAAAATCGGCGCTTCAGAATCCTTATTTACTGCTACAATATTTTTTGATCCTTTCATCCCAACCACATGCTGGATTGCCCCAGAAATTCCCAAAGCAAGATAAAGTTTCGGGGCCACATTCTGTCCGGAGCTTCCAATTTGTCTGGACGGTTCAAGCCAACCGGAATCAACGATTGGACGGGAAGAACCCAATTCAGCTCCTAATGCATCCACAAGAGTATTTACAATTGGCAAGTTTTCCTCTTTCCCTATCCCCCTGCCAACAGAAACAATTATTTCTGCATTAGTCAGGTCAACTCCTCCTGCCTCCTCTTTAAAGGGTTCTTCTGATTGCGTCTTTATAACTGAGCTGTCCATCTCAATTGAGATCGATCGTATCGTTGCTGCTCCAGCTTCCGCCTGGTCAGATTGATATGCGGCAGATTGAAAGCTGACCAGTGTAGTACCTTCGGATTGAGACACAATATCGGCAGCTAATTTTGCATTAAAGACCTGCTTTGTAAATACGGGAGTTCCATCATCAACCCTAAATTGAACCACGTCACTGATGAAGGGAATTCGAAGCCGGGCGCTGACCCGGGGTAAAAAATCCCTGACCATGTACGTATGCCCCATAAAAACAAAGCGGGGTTTCTCCTGTTCCAAAACAGATGTAATAGCCTGAGAATATCCATCGGATGAATAATTATCCAGGAGAGGATTCTCCAATAATAACACTTCCTCAGCATTGAACTTTCCCGCATTCTCTGCCAGGTCTCCCCCGTTTTTATCCATCACTAACATTGAAAGAGACAGATTCATTTCGGACGCAAGTTTCTGTCCTGCAGCAAGAGCCTCCAAGCTCATGCGGTGAATCGATCCTGAATTATTTTCTAGCGCTACAAGTATGTCCACCAATTCCCTCTTACAATACCTTGATTTCTGTTCGCAATGCTTCTACCAGCCGGGTAATTTGCTGATCTATATCTCCGGTGATCATTTCCGTCTGCTTCGCCTTTTGCATGCTGTAAACACGGGTGATAGATTGATTCACATTACTTTCAATTATTTCCGCTTTTGGCAGGGTTTTTATTTCCTTCTTTTTCGCACCCATAATTCCTTTAAGAGAAGGATAGCGAGGATGGTTTATCCCGGACTGAATGGACAAACATGCAGGCAGAGAAAGAGTCACCCATTGAAACCATCCCGATTCCAGTTCACGTTTGACCCGAATAGAATTTTCACCTATCTCTGTTTCCATAACCAATGTGGCAGACGACATTCCTAATAATTCGCCCAGTATCACACCGGTTTGCCCCATTCCTAGATCCAAGGACTGAAGACCAGAGAGAATAAGGTCAAACTGCTCCTCCTGCAATGCTTTCGCAAATACACCTGCGGAGCGGAGAGGATCTGTTTCCGAAGGGCCTTCTTCCGTAATATGGACGCCCCGGTCAGCTCCCTTGGCAAGAGCTTCACGAATAACTTTTTGAGTTCGTCCTTCCGGACCCATGCTAATTACCACCACTTCCCCATCACCATTTTTTTCACGAATCTGGAGGCCTTCTTCTAAGGCATAGGAGTCACTTTCGTTAGTTTCAAAATTCACGGAAGCTTCATCAATCCAACTGTGATCACTGCTAACCCGCAATGGTGATTCCCCTCCCGGAACCTGCTTTATCAATATCCCAATTTTCATTTTGATTGTCTTTAAGTCAATTTACTTTTTAACATAATTTCTAAGTGTTCCTAAAAAGAAGCCTAGGTAATTTATAAACTGCCTGAATAATTATCTCAAAACAATCTGATCTTAATCAAATTATTATACTAAAATTAACACATTTGTTATCTTGAAATATTTTTTTAGAAGCGCTAAGTTTTCACCGATCATTGAAAAAAATGAGGTCAAAATTTGAGCCGTCTTATTCTGATTATTTTAGGAAATGCCCTTTTTATCATCGGTATATTTGTATTGCTTTGGGCTGTGAAACGGTGGCTGGAAAGAAGGAAATGGGATGAATGACCTGGCCATTCCTGATAAAAAAAAGGGTTTCTTCCCTTTACAATTTCAGTTTTATCTATTGATCAAATAAAAAAGGATGGAAAATTTATCCCTTTAAACGAAAAATGTGATTCAGAACACACGGTGTAAAAAATTTGTTGTATTCTACTACACGTCTATTTACCTTCGGATTACCTCTAAATCTGGTTTTGTAGGGACAAAGACTACAAAATAGACGAGTGGATGATTATTAAATTGAATATATTATTAGTGATACCTATCTAAAAACGATACAACTGAGGAGGAATCAAATGAAAATAATGACAAAAATAATCTTAACAGCTTTAGTCTTTGTTGGGACAGTTATTCCGCAGAGCATCGAAGCAAACTATCAGCTGGATTATGTAACTGTTCACTATACTTGGGTAGCGAGAGCCATGGAGAGCTCACTGGACTTTACTGGCGGTTACGATCTTATGGGCAGTTGGCCCTCTAGCGCTACGCCTGCATTTCAATGGACACTTTCAAGCTTTGCTCCAGGTGACACTGTAACGGAGGTCTTAGTTCCACTCACATTTCAGGGAGCATTAGACTTCTTTCCCTATGGGGCAGTCGCTTTAAACTGTACCTTTTTGGATAATGGAACTTTTACTATTAATGAAGGAAGCACTTACCCCACAACCCAACTTATAGACTGTGAAACTTCATCAACGGTTCCACCGGTCTCTGAGTCTGGTACCTGGACTGATGGGGGATACTCACCTTATACTGATGGATTTTTAAATACCAGTGTGAGAGGCTGGGGAATTACTAATTCCGGTACCTTTGCATGGTTCAATGCACCGGACCTGGGTGATGGCACAAATGGTAGTGGAATGTACAATCCTAATATGCAATATGATGGTATTAACTGGGGCAGGTTTGATGCCACCTATAATAATGACTATACCCAAATTCAAGACGCGTGGGTTCGCTGGACCGCGAATGACGGCATTGAATCAAACCTAGGAATTGTTGATCCTACTGATGATGATTATACAGAGGAAGAAGCAGGAATGCTTAACGGAATCATGGGTATAGCCACTGCGCCAAGCGATAATACTACAATCCCGGTGATTGCAGCTTTAGCCGCTACATATGGCATTACCATCCATGTTCCTGATAATCCTGTTGCTTTAGGTGGTACAGGCCAGGATATTGATGGTGATGGAGAAGTAGACGGAGTGATAAGCGCTAATTATGGCTACCTCTTTGATCCTGTCGGTAGTGATGGTGCACCTTTCAGTGGTGACGAATTCCTGCAATTTACAGGGTACTATTTTACCGGCAATCTTATGAATGCAGCTGGAATTGGACAGGGAACTATGACTGCCTGTGGTACAGGATATGTCATGGGAGACGATCCAACGGGAAATGGCGGCCTGGGTAATGGCTGCCTATTCGATTGTGTTATGACCGGAGAAAGTGTAGAAAACTGCACGGCAAATTGCTCATTCCTCTCCGTTGAAGAGTGCATTGATGATGCTACTGTTGCTGTATTAACAACATTTGGTTGCCCTGCAGAAGTTGCTGGTGGCGTTGCTGGTATGGCTTATGCAGAGGGTAATGTAGGACCATGCCTTCTTGGAGGCGGTGACCAGCTGACCTGCGTCCTTGGTGGAGTTCTCTGGGCCGTTGGAGCTGCTCAAGTAGCTACAGGCGGAGCCTGGATGTTCCCCAATGACAGTGACCATGATGTTGATCTTGCCTGCCTGGCAGATGGCGACCCCTCTGATTGTAGTGGCCGCTTGACCATGGAAGTAGATAATCTTTGTTTACCAAGAATGTCAACACAAAGAATTAACGCCAGATTCCAGAATACAGCCAATGCGCATGGTGCAGCTAACCCTGTGTTCATGTCCACTGCTGCCGGATGGAATATGGTGGGACTCCCAATCGTTGCTGGCGGATATGAATACGGTGATATGTTTGGAATTGACCTAACTGGTGATGGTGTAGCTGATACTCCAGCAGCCACAGATGGAACCCTGTATTCCTTTGACGGCAGCTATAACGCTGAATCAGCAATGGCTCCCGGCCAAGGATATTGGCTGAGATTTGATATGCCTTGCTGTGACCCAGCAATCTATGGTGTCCCAGGCCATCCTATGGGGGGTTATGATCTACTTACTCAAACCATTAGCTTGAGCGAAGGCTGGAATATGATTTCTGGTATTTCCGTACCTGCGGATGGTGATGACATAGATGATCCAGGTGACATCCTTATTGAAGGTTCGGGGTATGGATTCAGTGGGACTTATTATCCAGCCGAATTTATTGATCCCGGTCAAGGATACTGGGTCCGTGCAAGTGCAGACGGCGCTATAACCATTGCGATTGGTGCCGGCGGTGCCGGAAGAATAGCTGAACCAGTAGATTATTTGAAAAACACCAGCTATCTTACCATTACCAATGGTGATGGTCTTAAAGGTATGCCGCTCCACTTTGGCGCTGCTGTACCTGAGAACGATAAAATCAGATACGGAATGCCTCCATTACCACCAGCAGGTGCTTTTGATGCCCGTTTCGCTGGTGATATGAGATACTCTGAAGATATGGGAACGATTGAGATCATGAACAATACAGAATCCCTCTCCATTGATTATTATGTAGTTAATCAGGAAAAATGGATTTTGACCTTCAATGATGAAGTACATCTTCTTGAGGGATCAGGAGTCATTGAATTGGATGGAACTGTTAATTCAGTTACCCTTAGAAAAGAGGGGGCTGTCCCAGGTTCATTTTCTCTGAAGCAAAACTATCCCAACCCGTTCAACCCCACAACGCAGATTGCTTTTGAACTGCCGGATCCTCAGACAGTAAATATCACCGTCTGGAATCTTACAGGTCAACAGGTGGCAACTGTCCACACCGGGGAGTTGAATGCAGGGCTTCACAGCTACAGCTTTGATGGAAGCCATTTGGCCAGCGGAGCGTACATTTATCGCATAAATGCAGGCCCCTACCAGGCTACAAAGAAGATGTTGCTTATGAAGTAATAATCTTCATAACATTTAACCGTAAATAAACACACAGTCAGCTCCGATTAATTCGGGGCTGACTCTTTATATACTTGTAGGAGTAACTATTGACAGGCAGATATTTTTATTGCATGAGTATCTTCCTTTCCGGGTTTCTCTTTGCCCAGGGCGGGACCATATCAGGAAAGATCACTGATAAAGATAACGGCAAACCACTTGTAGCAGCAAACGTGATGGTCTCCGGCGATGCGTTAAAATCAATGACGGGTAGCGCTACGGATGCTGAAGGGCGTTACACGGTCCCGAACCTTCCCTCCGGCCAGTATACCCTTAAAGTGAATTATATGGGGTATGAACAGGTAAAAAAAGAAGTAACGCTTGATCCGGGGCAAAAGCTCGTTGTGGACTTCCAGTTACTGACAGCCATCATACAGATGGAAACCTATGTTGTCACAGCCTCAAGGCGCAGGGAGCGGGTAGAGGATGCACCGGCTGCGATCTCCGTGATCACCAAACAGGATATCCGCCGGGAAAGCAATACAAATCTTGGCGATTATATGAAGACGACCAAGGGAATAGACTTTACGCAATCCGGCATTGACAGTTATAATATGACAGCAAGAGGGTTTAATTCTTCATTCAGTTCACGGCTCCTTTCACTCACAGATGGAAGAATGGCTAATGTGCCTTCTCTCCGCCTCACTGCCTACAATGTCATCCCCGTCTCATTTGAAGATGTGGAACAGATTGAAATTGTTTTAGGACCTTCATCTGCACTATACGGACCCAATGCTCACAGCGGTGTTCTGAATATTATTACCAGCTCTCCCTTGCGCAGCACGGGGACAACAATCAATATTCAAGGTGGACTGCTTAATCAGGCAGATACTGATCCTCTACAGAAATTCACCTTTCGAACTGCACACAAATTTGGTAATGTTGGAATCAAAGTCTCAGGAGTTGCTCTCAGGGGACAGGATTGGAAACATTTTAACGAAGGTGAATGGGAAGGTCATGATGCTGCGTTTATTGGAAGAATTGGAAATCTTCACAATGGAATTGATAACGGTGGAATTTCGGCACAAGGCAATCCGATTTTTACGGATTTAATGCTGCACGTATGGGAAAATTCAGATCCCTCATTTGTGGGCCGTGCATACAAGGATGGGATAAAAACTGGTCACGGAGTTGCGGAACCAGGATCTCCCGTTATTACGGAAGCAATGATTGATGCAGCTTCAAATGACCCAATTTTTCATCGATATTATGTCCCTGGAACCGACATTATTCTCTGGAATGTAACAGCAGATATGCTTGGCTTCGAATATGCTGATGGAATTGACAATGATTTCAATGGCGCTATTGATGATGGAATTGACAGTGGAATTGATGATATCAATGAGCACTGGTATGATGGGATTGATAACGACAATGATGGCGAGATAGATGAAGTAGATGAAACAGGAACACGATGGATCAATCGATTTGGGAATTACGCATCGGACTGGGATCAACCTAATGGAGGATTTGGCGAATATAAATACGGCCAAAATGGGCACATAGTTTTTGATACAAACAAAGATGGGATTTTTGATGGTGATGGTGATTTCAAAATCAATTATGGAAATCTTCCCAATATGGAAATGGATGCCAATGGTGACGGTATCAATGACTTTCCGGATTTTGATGTGCGTAATTACCGCTATGACATTAGGGGAGATTGGGAGCCAAATACTGATTTCACACTAAGCTTGTCTCACGGCTTTGCTTGGGCACGGAATATCAATATAACGGGAATTGCCCGCTACTTGGCGGATGGCTGGATTTATCGTTATTACCAAGCACGAATGCGATACAAAAATTTCTTTTTACAAACCTATTTGAACACCAGTTTTTCAGGAGATCCTTCCCACCCGACGCGTAATCTTGCCACTGGAGGACTTATTTATGACCGATCCAAAAAATTTTCAGCTCAGATTCAGCATGTCATGGAATTTTTCCAAGAGGATTTTCGGTTTGTCTGGGGCTTAGATTATTTCCTTACCTTGCCCGACACCAGGGGAACCATCCTATCCGACAAAAAATTGACGGACCGTCGTGACAATAATGGTAATGGTGAGGCTGGCTCACCAATTAATTGGACTGAGTATTTTGAAAACGGCTATTACGAACCCGGTGAAAAGTTTACTGAATACTCAAATGTCTATCCAACAATAGAATACAATGAAGAAACACATGGTGATACAATACATTTTATTAGTTTGGGTGGGTGGTTTGATGAAAACGGCGGTTATCTCATTGATTCAACTGCCACTCCTATTGATAACATTTTAGGCGGAGTAGCTGATGGTGTTGACAATGATGGTGACGGATTAATAGATGAAGGTATTGATGAGAACGAAGAGGATAACCGCTACAAGGTTAATGAGCTTGGTGCCTACTATCAGTTCAATTGGAAATTGAATGAGCACTGGGAACTCGTCCAGGCAACCAGGCTGGATGTGCATGACAGGCTGACTGATTTTGTAGAATTTAATAATCAAGAGGTTGGCTCCGGTTACAGCCCCTTTAACTGGAAATTTAATTTTGATAAAAAAGACGGCCTCCAGGTTTCACCAAAAGTTGGATTAATTTGGCGCCCCAAAGAGCACCAAAACTTCCGCTTAACCTGGGCCACTGCCTTTAATACACCATCCAACCAGGCTCTATTTCTTGATATATTTGTCGCACGGGTCAGCATCTTTAAGGTATATGCTCGCGGTGGAGGTGAAGATGGATATAGATATACCAGGAATGCACAGGGGGAAGCATTATATTATAGTACCTATCCTAAGAGCACCGAAGAAGACAATGATGGTGACGGATTACCAGAATCATACTCTTATGCTCCCATTGATTCAACGCTTATGGTATTTTATCCTTCAGTCGATCCGCGAATTAAGGGATTTTTTGGAGATCATAATCTAAAAGACCTGGAACCCATAAAACCTGAAATTGTCAAATCATGGGAAATTGGCTATAAAGGGAGAGTCTCCCAAAGAATGTTTGCTACCCTGGATTTATATACCAGCCATTACAGCAGTTTTATCAGCGGGGCAACTTTTATAACACCAATTATTCTTGAAAGGGACAGGGTCTATGAAAAAGACTGGAATGAGAACGGAATAATAAATGACCTTGATTCATTAGAATACGATGTTATACCTGATCCAGAAGACTACGACTTAGCCCTTGATAATTGGAGACAGGGGCTTGCTACTGGCGCAAATTGGGGCATTGCCTCCCTTGGAAATGCACTGGATGATACGTTAAAAGGCATTGTAACTCCTATTGTAGTGGGATACCTTAACTACGGTGAAGTGGATGTCTGGGGGCTGGATGCCAGTGTTACCTATTTTATCAGCAGGGAAATCTCCCTGGATCTAACCTATTCCCATTTAGGGATGACTGAGTTTTTCAATCCAATTACAAAAGCTACAGATCCCATAAATGCTCCAACCCACAAGGGGGGAATAAAAATTCAGTACGCACCTCGGAAATGGCCATTTTCACTTTCATTAAATGGTCGCTATGTAGATTCTTTTAAATGGTCTTCCGGGATTTATTTCGGAGATATTAATGCATACACTATTTTTGATTTACATGTTGGTTATCAGTTTAATGAAAATCTCTCCGGGAATCTCACCATCAATAATATGCTGGATCATCGCCACACTGAGATAATCGGAGGTCCTGAATTAGGAAGGGTCATTATCCTCAGACTGCAGTCAAAATTGTAATCTAAAAAATGAAATTTTAGAATTCAATTATGAGAAAATTTCTAATACCAGCAACAATGTCTACTATACTGGTTTTATTTTTTTCATGCGATAAAGATGAAAGTCCCGATGCATTTTTTATAAATGAAATTAAATTTAAAAAAGTACAGTTTATGGATCTTTCTAAAGAGGGCGATGGAAATATAGTCAGGTGGGCATGGGATTTTGGGGATGTAAATGACAGTACCAGCACTGAACAACACCCCCTCTATACCTACTCTCAAGTTGATACATTTAGTGTCAAGCTAGTTGTGACTGATGAAAATAATTTATCGGATGCATTTACTAAAGAAATTGTAATTCCAGATACTGCCATGGGTCCCACAATTGATTATTCTTATTTTCAAACTGGTAAATTGGGTGTTGATTCTCTGGAAGTTACATTTACAGATTTAACCGATGATGGTGATGGAGAAATAACCAACTGGGATTGGAACTTTGGAGATAACAGCACAAGCACCGAACAGAATCCTATTCACATATATACACCTGATCCATCTGACACTGGCTATGTTCTACTTCATTTTTTTACGGTCAGCCTTTCCGTAACGGACGAATTTGGGTTTTCTCATACATTTGAAAAAGACAGCGTTAAGGTAAATAATCCAATTCTTCCAACAGCAACTTTTAATTTTGAAATAGATATCCT
>Ga0209445_1000693_pt1 | contig 18777 bp, 15 predicted proteins | sample MarorgKNORR_S2LV_4_FD_188223 | JGI IMG/M metagenome (GOLD analysis project Ga0209445, IMG submission 188223) | Marine microbial communities from the Southern Atlantic Ocean, analyzing organic carbon cycling - NADW_A/KNORR_S2/LV (SPAdes) (version 2) | ecosystem: Environmental > Aquatic > Marine >... | reverse complement strand
GCAGCCTATACTGAATGTCCAGATGACAAAATTAACTTTATTAATAAAACAACTTTGAAATGGTACCATTCATCCAAAATTGCCAAAAGAGGTTTTTGCTCTATTTGCGGGGCAAGCATATTTTATAAATTACTCAAAAGTGAAAATATAAGTATTGCTGCTGGGATGTTCTCTAATCCAACTAAACTGAAGACTCACTCAAATATATATACAAAAGGTAAATTAGATTATTATAAATTAGATTCAAGGATACCCAAATTTAATAGAAATAGTAGATAAACAATGAGATTTTTATTTTTATTTTTATTTTTATTTTTTTCATTTCAGCAAAATACTTGGGGTGAAAACATTCTTACTGATTTTTTGATTGCTAAACCAAGTATGCCCGATCCTAGATTCAAAGAAACTGTGATTATTATGTTGTATCACAATCAAGAAACAGGGGCAGCTGGCTTAGTTGTTAACAAACCTATTGAAACAATGCTCATTAGTGAATTATTTAAGAGTGGTAACATAACTCCACCTGAAAAAATGATAGAAAAGGAAATCACATTATATTGGGGAGGGCCTGTAGAGCCCGAACACATCTTTTTTATCCATTCCTCTGATTACAAGAGTAATAATTTTATATCATCAAACAGGGATTTCACTGTGACACAAGAACCTGAAATTCTTTTTGATATTGTAAAAAATAAAGGCCCTAAAAAATATATTATTCTTTCAGGTATTGCAGCATGGGAACCTGGACAGCTAGATTCTGAAATGATGCAAAATAACTGGGATAGAAAATTGAATAATTATACATCACTGTTTGATAATGGAAAAGAAATGTGGAGTCGCTTAATTAACTCCCGGGATATTTAGCTATTATATTTTTTGCTGTTGATTGTAGGATTGTTTAAATATGTTTGATCAGACAAAGTTACGATTGTTAGTTGGTAACAATTATTTCATAACATGAATAAGTATTAACAAATAAGAGGCATGGTAGAAGTTTATTAATTATTATTTTTTCTTGATTCCTGAATAATTTCTGCAATTATTTCTTCTTTATTGTGACCCATAAGGTGAATACCCATGACTCCATTAATTTCCTTAAAGTGATGGATTAATTCCAAACATATTTTTTTACTTTCTTCTTTTTCATCTTTGGATTGCTCTAATCTTTTTATAATCTTTTCAGGAACATTAACTCCAAATAAATTATTATTCATCCATTGTGCGCTTTTAGCTGAAGTAAAAGGTCCCAGACCAATTATAAAAAATGTTTTTTCCAATATGCCTACATCATCCAGTACTTTCATATATTCTTTCAATATTTTTTTATCAAAAACATACTGAGTTTGAAAAAAATTTATACCTGTTTTAATTTTATTTAAGATTTTTTCAGTATTTGGTTTTCCTTCTGTTGGCACTTCTGCACCTCCTATACAAAATTTTGGAGGAGGTTCAATTAATCTGCCTGAGGGAAATTTTCCCTTTCTACGCATCAAGTCAGCTGTAGCTACTAGAGTTAAACTATCAATATCGTTTACAGCAATGGTTTCAGGTTGATCACCAATTTTTGGATCATCTCCTGATAAACAAAGAATATTATGGACGCCAAGTGCTGAAGCTCCTACCAAATCTCCTTGTAAAGCTAATCGATTACGATCACGAACAGTGAGTTGTAAAATGGGTTCAATATCATTTTGAGCAAGAATAATAGCTGCGGTTAATGCTGACATATGTACTTTTGCACCAGGACTATCAGTCAGATTAACTGCATCAGCAATATACTTTAATGGTTTTGTTTTTGTTAATATAACTTCTTGATCAGCAGAATCTGGAGGAGTAGTTTCAGCGGTATATACAAAATTTCCATCTAATAATTTTTTATGAAGTAAGCTTTGATATTCCATTATATACTATCTTATTATTTGTAATTTTTTAAATTCATAGATAAAACTTCAGTCAAAATCTTATATTGATTAAAATATTTTTTGTTTTTATATTCAAATTGTTTAATTTCATGCAAACAAAATTTTATTGCCTTTTCTTCTCCTATTACAGAAATGAGAGTACTTTTACCTTGTTTTTTATCTTTTCCAGGGGTTTTACCTAAAAATTTAAAATCTTTTGTTTCATCCAAAATATCATCTATTATCTGGAACATAAGACCAAATATACTTCCAAATTCTTCCGCAAATTTTATTTCTTTTTTATTCTTTCCCCCCACAATAAAAGCTGATGAACAACAAAAACTAAAAAGAGCTGATGTTTTTAATTTATACATTTTTAAAATATCCTTTTTTTTAATTTTTGTTTTTTCAAACAACAAATCACAAGATTGACCCCCAGCAAGACCCTGAAAGCCTAGTATTTTTGAGAGTTTTTCTATTAATTGAATTCTTATTTTAGCATCTTGATGAGTTTTTTTATTTGCAATAATTTCAAATGCTAAGTCGTGCAACGCATCACCTGCTAAGATTGCCGTTGCTTCATTAAATTTTTTGTGAGTACTTAATTTACCTCTCCTAAAATCATCATTATCCATACTTGGTAAGTCGTCATGAATTAAGGAGTATGAATGAATACATTCTATCGCAGCAGATAATCGTAAATAATGTTGTTTCTTAACATTAGCTAATTTGGCAAAAATACTAACAATAAAAGGTCGAATCCTCTTCCCCCCGTTCATTGATCCATAAAACATAGCTTTTGAAAGTATTTCTTTAGATAAAGTGGATTTCAATAATTTTACAAAATAATTTTCAAAATTTTTTCTTTCCCCATTTATTAAGGTATTTATTTTCATTATTTGAATTTATGGTTGTCGTATTATCAAAATAATTTAAATAATTATTAACATATTAATAGCTTATAATACATTTTCTACTATGCGAATTGAAGAAGAAATTAAACTAGACTATTCGGATGTTTTATTTAGACCCAAAAGAAGTACATTAAAAAGCAGAAAAGAAGTTGATCTAAACAGAACTTACAAATTCAAACATTCTAATAGAGAATGGACTGGTATTCCCATTATTGCATCTAATATGGATGGGGTAGGGGAATTGAATGTAGCAAGTAGTTTAGCAAAATATAAAATCATAACCGCCTTAACTAAACAGCATAATTTAGATTTGATTAACAATTTTAGTCCCATCAAAGATATTTTTAATTACATTGCTCTTAGTTCTGGAACAGGCAAAGAGAGTTTTGAGAGATTAAATCAAATTATTAGTGAACATACCTATATTCAGTTTATTTGTATTGATGTGGCTAATGGTTATTCGGAAAACTTTAGTCATTTTGTATCTTCTGTTAGAGAAAAATATCCTTCTAAAACAATTATCGCTGGGAATGTTGTTACTGCAGATATGACTCAGGAACTAATTTTGAGTGGAGCAGATGTAGTGAAAGTTGGCATAGGGCCAGGAAGTGTTTGTACAACAAGAATTCAAACGGGAGTTGGCTATCCTCAATTAAGTGCGGTAATAGAATGTGCAGATGCAGCACATGGTTTAGGTGCACATATAATTGCTGATGGAGGCTGCACTTGTCCAGGAGATGTAGCAAAAGCATTCGGTGGTGGAGCAGATTTTGTTATGCTTGGCGGTATGTTGGCTGGACATGAAGAAGGTGGAGGTAAAATAATTTCTGAAAATGAAAAGCAATATATAGAATTCTATGGGTCAAGTTCCGAGGAAGCAATTGAAAAACACTACGGAGGTTTATCAGATTATAGATCTTCCGAAGGAAAAAAAGTTAAAATTCAATTTAGAGGCAAATTAGATCAATCCGTTAAAGCTATTTTAGGAGGGGTTAGAAGTAGCTGTACATACGTGGGAGCTCCATCTTTAAAGCAGCTAAGTAAATGCACAACTTTTATCAGGGTTAATCAGCAATATAATGATACTTTTGGTAGAGTTTAATACCCTATAGCACAACCATCTTTTCTTGGATCAGACCCCCCAATTAAAACTCCATTTTTTCTATCAATTAAAATTGCCTGTCCACCTCCGTGGGCATGATCCGAGTAGCTAATTTGATGACCTCTAGATTTTAAATCTTGTAAAATATCTTCTGGTATAGATTTTTCGAACTGATAGTCATTTTCTAATATAAACGCTCTTGGAAAATCAATAGCTTCTTGAACAGACATTCCAAAATCAAAAATATTTTGCAGTACATGGCTATGACCCACTGGTTGATATTGCCCTCCCATAACACCATAAGATAGTAATGGATTATTATGCATGTCGGTTACCAGTCCAGGTATAATGGTGTGGAGAGGCCTTTTATGGCCATCAATCATATTAGGATGATCTCTTTCTAAACGAAAATTCACACAACGGTCTTGAAGTATAACACCTGTTTTATTGCTTGTGATACCACTTCCAAAAGGAAAGCATATAGAATTAATAAAGGATACGGTATTTTGATCTTTATCAACAACTGTTAAATAAACTGTTTCTGGGTGAGCCGTAATGGTAGAATTTTTTGGTTTATAGATTTTATCCATTGATATTTTTGAGGTTAGTTCATTGATATATTCAGCTTGAATTAATTGATGAAAATCAATATCGTTGAACTTTGGATCGCCTATACTACCTTCTCTTATCTCAAACGCTATTTTGGTTGCTTCTGCTTGTAAATGAAATCTATCAGCACTTAGTGATTTAATTTTTGTAAAATCAAATTTTTCTAAAATACCCATCATCAATAACACCGTAATACCCGGCCCATTGGGCGGACATTGATGAAGCATAATGTCTCTGTAATTATTAGTTAGGCTGTCTGAAAAAATAGTATCCTGCTCTGCAAAATCATCCATTGAGTGCAATCCGCCTATTTTATTAAGGGAACTAACAATATCTTTTGCAATATATCCTGAATAAAAATCTTTAATTCCATTTTTAGCAATTGATTGAAGTGTGTTGGCTAAATTTATATTTTGATGAACTTCTCCAAAACCATAAGATTTATTATTCCGTAAAAATATTGCTTTAGTGACAGGATGTTGTTTTAATTTATCTATGTTTTCAGACCAAGCTTTGGCCACAACTTCATGAACAGGAAAACCATCCCTTGCATATTTTTCAGCTGATATAAGTAATTCAGCAAAATCTAAGCTACCGAACTTTTGATGCATTGAATGCCAAGCATGAATTGCCCCTGGAATATTCACTGAATGGGGACTTGTTGTTGAAATTTTATTAATTTTATTACTTTCAAAAAAATCCAAGGTAGCTTTTTTGGGAGCTATGCCCGAACCATTAACCGCTATTGACTTTTTTCCTTTTATAGAAACCAGAGCAAAACAATCGCCTCCAATTCCCGTTGAATTTGGTTCTATGACAGCTTGAACTGCCGAGGCAGCAATCGCAGCATCGACGGCATTACCTCCTTTTTTTAAAATTGAAATTGCCTCAAGTGTACTTAAGGGTTGAGAAGTTGCGGCCATGCCATTCATGCCGATAACATTTGATCTTCCAGGAATATGAAGGTTTCTCATAAAATTAATTAACTAATATATATTTGACAAAAGAATACATAGAATTTATTAACCTCACTACTATGAAAGTACTCTGTTCACTAAAATCGGCTAAAAACCGTGATAAAGATTGTAAGCTGGTTCGAAGAAAAGGGCGTATATACGTGATTAACAAAAAAAATCCCCGTATGAAAGCAAGACAGGGTTAGTTAACTATTTTCTGCTAAAAATTTTTCCGCCTCTAAAGCAGCTATGCAACCCATCCCCGCAGCTGTTACAGCTTGTCGATAGATTTTGTCTTTTACATCTCCTGCTGCAAAAACCCCTGGAATGCTTGTCGATGTGCTGTCGGGTTTTGTGATGATATAGTTTTCTTTATCCATTTTTATTTTGTTAAGAAATAATGATGTAGCTGGATCGTGACCTATGGCAATAAATGCGCCACTTACTTTTATTTCTGATTCGGAGTTGTCAGTCGTGCTTTTAAGCAGAATTTTTTCAAGAGCAGGAGTGTCAATATTGCCTTGAAAATTTTTTACTGTTTTATTCCATATAATTTCAACTTTTGGATTTTTAAACAATCTATCTTGCAAAATTTTTTCTGCACGCAATTGATCACGGCGATGAATCAGAGTAACTTTTGAGGCAAAATTTGTAAGAAACAATGCTTCTTCTACAGCACTATTACCACCTCCAATTACGGCTACATCTTGGTCCTTGAAAAAAAAACCATCACATGTAGCACAGGCAGATATTCCATATCCTTTAAATTTTTCTTCACTTTCTATTTCCAACCAACGTGCTTTGGCTCCAGTTGAAATAATAGTAGTTTTACTTTTAAAAATTAACCCTGAGTCCGTTGTAGCTGTAAAAGGTGAAGAATTAAAATCAACATTAGTAACAAAATCATTATGTATCTCAGTTCCCACTTTAAGTGCTTGCTCTCTCATTTGTTCCATGAGCCATGGCCCCTGTATAACATCTCCAAATCCAGGATAGTTTTCAACATCTGTCGTTATCGTTAATTGCCCTCCGGGCTCAAGACCAGTAACTAAATGTGGTTTTAAATTTGCTCTTGCTGCATAAATGGCAGCAGTATATCCTGCTGCACCAGATCCAATTATTAGAACATTAGTTTTAATTTTTTCTGACATAAATTAAATATAATGCTTCAAAAAAAATAAACAAGTTACTCAAGTTGGATTATTAACAGGCCAATCTGTTTCAAAACTGACATAGTTAATTTGAATACAACGTCTTTCTTTTTTTATTTCTTTCAATTCTAAACCATGCCAAGTATCTTTACCTGAGGAAAAAAAATAACCCGAGTTGTGCTGATATTTTATAGTTTTAACTATTTTAAAATCATCATCATATAAATCAGTGCCTAAATTTTCTGATTCAAGATAGGGGTTTGACCAGATCATCATGGTCATTAATTTTTCAATAATATCTTTATGAGGTTTTAGCCAAAAACCTTTTTTATCTCCAATGATCTCTAGTCGCACAAATGATGAAGACAGATCTTTATTTAATATTTTAGATATTTTTTGTGAAGTTGCAAATTCTTGAAGTGTATTAATTACTTTTGTCAAATATGGAAAATGTTTACAATTGTCTTTAGTTATAAAAAGACGAAGCTTCCCATCTTTTCCGTCACCACTATGATCAGCTGCTCTTGTGCCATCGTAAGATCTTTCTCCATCAGGTATTGATGAAAAAGAAATTTCATCAAGGGTATTTTTATCTAGGCAATCAATCATTTCCCAGTGTTGGAAGGGGTAGGTATGTTCAATTATTTGATTGAAATTCATTACTAGTCTTTTATAATTCTTTTTTTAACAATACTAGCGATTCTTTCTGCTTCGTTGAGAGGATTATAGTTCCAATTCTTTAGTTCAGAATTATCTAATAGTTGTTTTGTGATATTTAATTCTGTAAATTCTTGATGAAAATTTTCTATTCTTTTGCTGTTGCGCTTAAAAGGTAGATAAAAAACAAATATTGGTTTGCCGGTAACAGCACACTCTGATATCATTGACGTTGAGTCAGATGTGACAATAAAAAAATCAGAATTTTTTAAAGCAAAAGTATAAGGATTTTTATCATTATTATTCCATATAAAAGCAATATCTTTTAAATTTTTTTCTAACATTCTGTTTATTTCTTTTTTTGTGCGTCGTGAGCTAATAATTAACAATTGATATTCAGGATTTATTTTTTTTATATGTTTAATTTTCTTAATAAGAGAATTCGTTTCATTATCTGAAAATTGATAATGGTGATTATCTCCACCTACTATAACGCTAATTAACTTTTTTGTAGGTAGTTTGAATTTAGAGTCTATTTCATTATGAATAATAGAGTGTGTGAATTTATGGAGCGCTCCAATTGAAGAAATTACATTATCTCCCTTAATTCCATCATGATTAGGAGCAATTATGTAATCAAAACTTCTAAAATTAATTTTTGGATTTTGAATATGAATTGAAATTAAATTTTTGAATTTTTTTTTTAAAAATATTGAAAGATAGACACTTTTTCTTCCACAACTAATAACCATATCAGGTGAGGAAGAAAAATCTAATTTATTAAAAAAAATCCACGAAAAAATTGGCAAAAATCCGGGTTGTAATTTTGACCAAGGAAAAAGTATTTTAGTATTAATTTTCGTAATATTAGAGCTGAATTGTTGCGCCAATCCTAAAACCTGACTGATCATTCCTTGAGATCCATCTGTTAAGACCCAAATATTTTTTTTTGAAAATTCCAATTTCTTATTTAAATTTGACAGACAATATCGTGTAGGATTTAATCCCCTTAGGGCTTTTGATTTCTACAACATCATCTTTTGTTTTGCCAATTAATCCTTTTGCGAGAGGACTACTAATTGAAAGTTTTTTATTTTCAATATCAGATTCATATTCTCCTACAATTTGATATGTTGACACATCACCAGACTCATCATCTTTTATTTCAACAATTGCACCAAAAAGTATTTCTTCGCCTGATAAAGTTGATACATCAATAATCTCTGCCAAAGCTGTTACTGATTCTAATTCTTGTATTTTGCCTTCAATTAAACTTTGCTGTTCTTTAGCATATTGATATTCTGCATTTTCAGATAAATCCCCATGACTTCTTGCTTCTGCAATTGCAGCAATGATATTAAGTCTATCTTCGTTTACAAGCTTCTTTAATTCTTCTTGCAAATGCTCATAACCTGAGGCTGTCATTGGTATTTTATTCATAATATTATGATGATCTATTATATTTTAAAGTCAATAAATTTCAATGAATTGACTGAATGCTTTGTACTGTAAGAGCGTGATTTTTTAAGCTTTCTATTGCATCTACAGCTACTTTTGCTCCTGCGATGGTCGTGTAATATGGAATGTTATTCATTAACGAAGTTCTTCTAATACTATAACTATCTCTGATTGAGCCCTGTGTTTTTGTGGTATTAATAACTAAGTTAATATCGTTAGATAGTAAAGAATCTACAATATGCGGGCTGCCTTCTTTAACTTTTTTTATTATCTCTACATCAATATTATGATTGCTAAGGTAGCTTGCGGTGCCCCGAGTCGCTACTATATTAAATTTAAGATTTTTTAGTTTTTTGGCAATGGCAATAATTTTTTCTTTACTATCATTATCAATAGACAAAAATACCTTTCCCTTTTTAGGTAAGAAAGTGCCAGAGGCAACTTGGCTTTTAATATATGCTGATAAAAAATTATTATCTATACCCATAACTTCCCCTGTTGATTTCATTTCTGGTCCAAGTATTAAATCTACGCCATCAAATTTATTAAATGGAAAAACAGACTCCTTTACATTGAATGTTTTCAAATTTATTCTATCTAGCGAAGGTATTAAATCCAGCAGGCGATCACCAACCATAACTTTTGAAGCTATTTTTGCGATAGGTATGCCTATTGATTTTGCAACAAATGGCACCGTTCTGCTTGCTCTTGGGTTTACTTCTAAAACGTATAATTGATTATCTTTGATTGCTAGTTGGGTATTCATTAAACCTATGACATTAATTTCATTAGCAATGTTAGTCACCCATGTTACAATTTGATTTTCTATATTTTTATCAATTGAAAAAGGAGGAAGAGAACAGGCGCTATCCCCAGAATGGATACCTGCCTCTTCAATATGTTCCATAATACCGGCAATAAAAACAGACCCTCCACTGTCACGAATTAGATCAACGTCAATTTCGATAGCATTTTCTAAATATTGATCAATAAGAATAGTATTATTGGTTGAAACACTCATTGCTTTTGCAGCAAATGATTTTAAAGCTTTATCATCATAGGCAATTTCCATTGCTCTTCCTCCCAGGACATAGGAGGGGCGTATGAGAACTGGGTATTTAATTTGATTAGCTATTTGAAGGGTGTCTTTGATATTGTTACTTGTACCGTTTTTAGGTTGCTTGATGTTAAGTTTATTAAGAACATTACTAAATAAATCTCTATCCTCTGCAAGATCAATAGCTTGGGTTGAAGTTCCTAAAACTTTTATTCCAGCTTCTTCTAATTGTTTAGCAATTTTGAGAGGTGTCTGACCTCCAAACTGCACATAAACTCCCAATACATTGCCATTTTCTGCTTCTTTGTTATGAATTTCAATTACACTCTCTGCAGTTAACGGCTCAAAGTATAATCTATCAGATGTATCATAATCTGTTGACACAGTTTCAGGGTTGCAATTGATCATAATCGTTTCAATATTTTTTTCTTTAAGAGCATAAACAGCATGTACACAACAATAGTCAAATTCAATCCCTTGGCCTATCCTGTTTGGCCCACTCCCTAAAATAATAATTTTATTCTTGTCAGTAGGGTCAGCTTCGCAGTATTTTTCATTTTCAAAACACCAATCATAAGTTGAATATAAATAGGGCGTTTTAGAATTAAATTCACCAGCACAAGTGTCGACTAGTCGATATACAGGTTTTATTTTGTGTTTAGTGCGTAATTCACGAATTTCACTTTCCTGCAATTTTTTTAGTTCCGCTATTTTTTTATCGGAAAAACCATTTTTTTTTGCAACTAATAGCACTTTTGCATTTAATTCATTACTTGTAATCAATTTCTCCATATTTATGATGGAATCGATTTCATCAATGAACCAAGGATCATAATTAGTAATCTTCTGAATAATGTTTTTATTAACTCCTAAACGTAGCGCCTCTCCAATTATTAATAATCTTTGAGAAGATTGTGGTTTTAGTTTTTGAACAATATTTTCTTTGGTGAAGGAGGAATTTTTCGGAGAATCTAAACCATTTAGCTCATACTCAAGAGATGCAAAACCTTTTTGCAAAGACTCTGTAAAGGATCGTCCAATACTCATTGTTTCCCCTACTGATTTCATAGAAGTTGTTAAATTTGAGTCAGTGCCTATAAACTTTTCAAAAGTAAAACGCGGTATTTTTGTTACTATATAATCGATACTAGGCTCAAAACTCGCAGGTGTGGTGGTGGTGATATCATTTTGTAATTCATCTAGCGTATAACCAACCGCCAGTTTAGCAGCAATTTTGGCAATAGGAAAACCAGTTGCTTTTGATGCTAAGGCTGATGAACGACTTACCCGCGGATTCATTTCAATAACATTAAACTCACCATTCAAAGGATTTATGGCAAATTGTACGTTTGATCCTCCTGTATCCACTCCTATTTTACGAAGTATTTTAATACTAGCATTACGCAATAGTTGGTATTCTTTATCTGTAAGTGTTAACGATGGCGCAACGGTAATACTGTCTCCAGTGTGAACCCCCATAGGATCAATGTTTTCAATAGAACAAACAATGATACAATTATCTTTGGAGTCTCTTACAACTTCCATTTCAAATTCTTTCCATCCAGCAACTGATTTTTCAATTAAAATCTGGTTTGTTGGGCTAGCATTTAATCCTCTTATACATAAATCTTCAAACGTTTCATTATAGAAGGCAACACCTCCTCCTGTTCCACCTAGAGTAAAACTTGGTCTTATAACCAGAGGTAAAGATAATTCTTTTTTGACATTTAATGCTTGTGCAATATTGTCTACAATAATACTTTTTGGACATGACAATCCAATTTCTTTCATGGCTTCCTTAAATTTTTGTCTATCCTCTGCCAAATCAATAGCTTTTGGATTAGCGCCAATCATTTTGATTTTGTATTTTTTCAAAATTTTATTTTGATACAGTTCCATAGACACGTTTAAAGCTGTCTGACCACCCATTGTTGGTAGTAGAGCGTCTGGTTTTTCTATTTTGATGATTTCTTCAACAAATTCTTTTGTGATTGGTTCAATATAAGTTTTATTTGCTAATTCAGGATCTGTCATAATGGTAGCAGGATTAGAGTTAATTAAAACAACTTCATATCCTTCATCTCTGAGAGATTTACATGCCTGTGTCCCTGAATAATCAAATTCACAAGCTTGACCAATTACAATTGGCCCAGCACCAATTATTAAAATTTTTTGAATATCTTTTCTCTTAGGCATTTTTTTGAATTAATTGATGAAATTGATCAAACAAGTAATGGCTGTCATGTGGACCAGGGCTGGCCTCAGGATGGTATTGGACACCAAAGATTGGTAAGTTAACATGCTTTATACCTTCATTAGAACCATCAAAAAGCGACACATGAGTTTCTTTGACATTGGAAGGAAGGGAAGATCGATCAACTTCGAACCCATGATTTTGCGCAGTAATTTCCACAATAGAGGTTTCTAAATTTTTTACGGGGTGATTCCCTCCGCGATGACCTTGAAACATTTTTTTTGTTTCAGCTCCTAGTGCCAAACTTAAAATTTGATGACCCAAACAGATACCAAATATTGGAATTTCTTTTTTTATAAGTTCTTTAATTACAGGAATAACTTTTTCTCCCGTAGCAAAAGGATCTCCTGGTCCATTTGATAAAAAAATTCCATCAGGGTTAGTTTTCATTATTGAATTAAAAGAAGCGTGGGAAGGTAAGACTGTAGGTGCAAAGTTGGAATTAATTAAATTTCGTAAAATATTTTTTTTAATTCCAAAATCAAGACAAGTAATATTGAATGATTGATTATTTTTTTTTGTATATTGATTATTTTCTAGTTGCCAAATATTTTCTGACCACTTGTACGCATCCAGAGTTGTGACAACAGAGGCTAAATCAAGATTTTGTAATCCGTTCCATTTATCAATCTCTTGTGATAGGAGGTCTAAGCTAACTTTATCTTCTCCAAAATTAATAATGGCTGCCTTTATTGCTCCTTGTTCGGCAAGTAAACGAGTTAGTTGACGTGTATCTATATTAGTTATGCACGGTGTGTTGTTTTGAACAAAAAAAAAATCAAGATTAGAGTCACTTCTCCAACTTGATTCATGGTGGACTGTTTGATTTAATATACACCCACTGGCATGAATTTTATTTGATTCAACGTCTAGATTATTTGTCCCCACAATACCTATGTGAGGGAAAGTAAAGGTGATTATTTGTTTTGCATAAGATGGATCTGTTAATATTTCTTGGTACCCTGTCTGGGAGGTATTAAAGCAAAGTTCTCCAATATTGCTAGTTTTAGCGCCCATTCCCTGACCCCAATAAACCTTGCCATTTTCTAAAATAAGAGCAGCTGAAGGAGGTTTAAGCGAGGGATGATCATTAGTGTCTTTCATCATATCAGATTGAGGCAAACGAGCGTTTACTAGGCATTTTAAAATGTATAGTCAAGGATTAGTTGTATTTCATGATAAGAGTTATAATAATAATTTTTCTTTAAAAAACGATTCTGCAGAATGGATAATAAAAATGAGTTTACGAATAATTATTGAGGACAAATACAAAAATGCCATTAAGGCAAAAAATACTATTGAGATTAATACTCTTCGTTTAATAAAAAGTGCGATTAAGGATAGGGATATATCCAATCGTTCTGGAGACAATAATAAAGGTATTGTAGATTTAGAAATTTTGTCTTTATTACAAAACCTCATTAAGCAACGTAAAGATTCAATTGATTCCTTTAAAGTTGCCTCTAGGAACGATTTAATTGCTGTAGAGCAAGGTGAAATTGATGTTATTAGTCAATTTTTGCCACAACAACTCAATGAAGAAGATACGGAAAAAATAATTGAAAAAATAATTTCTGAAAATAATTTTTACACTCTAAAAGATATGGGTGGTTTAATGAAGAATCTTAAAAGTAGTCATGCAGGAAGCATTGATATGGCATTAGCAGGAAAGATAGCTAAATCTAAACTTTCATAGGAATGTCTTTTTTAAAAACTGATCTTGATAAAATAAAATCTAAAATTTCAATTAGCAGTGAATTAGAAAAAAAAGCAAAATTAGTTCAAAAGGGAAGGGATTACTGGTGTTGCTGCCCTTTTCATGAGGAGAAAACACCATCATGTAAAATTAATGATGATCAAGGATCTTTTTATTGCTTTGGATGCGGTGCTAAGGGAGACATTTTTACTCTTTATACAGATCTTTATAACTATAATTTTGTTGATGCAGTTAAGGATCTTAGCCAACGTGCAGGAGTTAATATTAAATTTCAGGATGCGCAACAAACCAAACAAGAAAACCAAGTTGAAGCTATTTTAAAACTAACAAGTGAGTGGTATCAAAATAATCTTGAAGTTTCAGAGGCTCAAAAATGTAAATTATATTTGGAAGGTCGAAATTTATCCGATGAAACTATTAGTCAATTTAAATTAGGCTATTCTTATAATGCCTCATCCACACTCTATAAATTTTTAAAAAGTAAATCTTTTAATGATGAGGATTTACTCAAAAGTAATGTTGTTAAGTTAGATAAGAACAACAAAATTCGAGATTATTTTTATAAGCGGCTAATTTTTCCTATCTTGAACTTACAAGGACATATTGTTGGATTTGGGGGAAGGGCTTTAGATGACTCCAATCCGAAATATATCAATTCTCCTGAGAGTAACATATTTCAAAAAAGGCATCTTTTATATAATTTGAATTTAGCTAAAAATACCGCACGAAAAAAAAACAACATTCTAATTTGTGAGGGATATATGGATGTCATTTCACTTTATCAAAATGGTTTACAGAGTGTCGTAGCACCTTTAGGTACAGCTTTAACAGAGGATCAACTCCAACTTTCTTGGAAATATTCTACTAAGCCTACGATTATGTTTGATGGAGACAATGCGGGTATAAGGGCTTCTTATAAATCTGCAGTTATGGCCCTGCCTTTAATTTCAGCAAAAAAATTTCTTCAGTTTGTTTTGTTACCAGAGGGGTTTGATCCTGACAGTTTTATAAATAATGTTTCATTTGATAAATTTGTTGAATTATTAAAAAAACCTCAATCTCTTGCCCATTTTATTTTTTCTCAATCAAGTAAATCTATTAAATTGAATAGTGCAGATGAAAAAATATCATACGATAAATATCTAGATGATTTGGTGCAAACAATTAAAGATAAAAAAACTCAATATTTTTATAAAAATGAACTTAAGTCACTTTTTTTTGATAAAATACGGCAATCGCGGTCCTCATTTAAGGGAAAAAACATTACCGTAAAAAAAATTAATACTTCCTTATATAATCAGCAGATATTATCTTTTATAGCTAGTGCAATTAATCATGTTCCAATTCGTCAAAAGATTTTAGAAGATTTACAGGCAACAGATTTATTGAACAATGCACACCGAAATCTGATTAGAGATATAAAATCTGATGATAATTTAGATTTACAAGCAGATATATTAGTTAAAAAATTTAAAGATTCTGACCATGCAGATCTTATAATTTCCTGCCTAAATTCTAAAATTTATCAATTATTTCCTTATTCACATTCAAAATTTGATCCCCAATTAGCCTATCAAGAAGTGCTAAAATCATTAAAGAATCTCAATACAAGGCTTTTAAATTTGAAAAAAATAAATAAAAGCCTAGATGACTTTATAAATGACTCAAATGCCCTTAATTGGAGTGAATTACAAAATATTAATTTGGAAATCTTAGACGAGGATTGATTGATAATGGCTGTAAAAAAAATAAATAAAAAAACTTCAGTAAAGAAAAAAGCATTGAAAAAAAAAGTATCAGTTAAATCTAAATTATTAAAAAAATCTTCAAAAACTAAAGTAGTTAAGAAAAAGAATTTAAGAAGTAAAAAAAAAGATATTAAGAAAAAAAAACCTAGAAAAAAAATTGTATCTAAAAAATTAATAAAAAAAACATTAATAAAAAAATCTATAAAAATAAAAAAAGGGAAAAGGTTAGTTAATAAACAATCTTTAAAAACTACTGCGAATAAAGAACATAAAGTAAGAAAAAAAAGAGAAAAAAAAATAATTAATTTTGACGATTATTTAAAAGGTATTGTTACAAAATTAATTGAAAAACATAAAATTGATGGCGTGTATACATCAAAAATTATTGAAAAAGGTGTTCCAAAAAAATTTAGAATTCCTGAAAATGTTTTAAAAGTTGAAGAATTTTTAAAACAAAATAATTTTACTATTTTATCCGAAGCAGAGGCATCTGAATTGCTGAAAGCCTCTAAAGAAGATTCACAATCTTCAACTGGAGAGACTGAGGCAGAGAGTAAAAAACAAACAGGAAAAACTGATGATCCAGTAAGATTATATTTGCGTGACATGGGATCCGTTGAACTACTAAGTAGGGAAGGAGAAATAGCGATTGCCAAAAGAATTGAATCGGGTCGTGAACTCATGATTGGGGCAATTTGTGAAAGTCCAATGACAATGCGTTCAATTATTAATTGGAAAGAATCAATCAAAGAAGGGACAATGCTATTGAGAGATATTGTTGATTTGGAACAGACATATGACATGTCAGATATAGGAGATACTAAAATCAATGACACACTCCATTTGATTGAGGGGGCAGTAGAAAACAAAGAGAATGCCAAAAAAGAAAAAAAAGAAAAAATATCAAAAACAGATAATACTGATGAAGAAGGGATCAGTGAGATATCAGAAGAAGATGAAGATGAAGATGATAGTTTAAACGTATCCCTGGCCGCAATGGAGGAAAAGTTAAAGCCAAAAGTTCTAAAAGATTTTGATGAAATAACTAAACAATTTAAAAAACTTCAAAAATATAGTCATGATTTAATTACGGCTGATAAAAATAATGCAACAAAATATGTAACTTTAGAAAAAAAATATAAAAAAATCAAAAAAGAAATGATTGTTTCGATGAAGGAGGTGCACTTTAATGCTTCAACTATCGAAGCACTAATGGAGTCATTATATGAGCTTAATAAAAAATTATTAGTGCGTGAGGGTCGTATGCTTCGAATGGCATTGAATGCAGGCCTTTCTAGAGAGTCTTTCATTGAATATTATTTAAGTTTTAATTTTGAAAAAAATTGGATTCAAACTTTATTAGCACTCAAAGAAAAAAGTTGGGAGAAGTTCATTAACAAAAATCATATTGAAATAAATAAATTAATTGATGAAATAAAAGAAATTCAGTTTGCGTGTGAACTTCCTTTGGTTGAATTTAGACGCATCGTTAGCACTGTACAAAAAGGAGAACGTTTAGCCAATCGCGCTAAAAAAGAAATGATCGAATCGAACCTTCGTTTAGTGATTTCCATTGCAAAAAAATATACGAATAGAGGATTACAATTTTTAGATCTTATTCAAGAGGGAAACATAGGCTTGATGAAGGCTGTTGATAAATTTGAATATCGTCGTGGATATAAGTTCTCTACTTATGCAACTTGGTGGATTCGTCAGGCTATTACTAGATCTATTGCGGATCAAGCTCGCACAATTCGTATTCCTGTTCATATGATTGAGACAATTAACAAAATTGTTAGAACAACAAGACAAATTATGTCAGAGATAGGGAGAGAACCAACGCCCAATGAATTAGCAGATAGGTTGCACATGCCTCTTGATAAAGTGAAAAAAGTACTTAAGATTGCAAAGGAGCCAATTAGTTTGGAAACACCAGTAGGTGATGAAGAAGATAGCTCACTGGGTGATTTTATTGAAGATAAAAATGCCCTCATTCCTATTGATGCCGCTGTAAAAAGTTCGTTAAGGGATACAACAACACGTATTTTGTCCTCTCTAACCCCAAGGGAGGAAAGAGTGCTTCGTATGCGTTTTGGAATTGGGATGAATAGTGATCACACATTAGAGGAAGTAGGGCAGCAATTCAGTGTTACAAGAGAACGAATTCGTCAAATAGAAGCAAAAGCACTCCGCAAATTAAAGCATCCTACTAGGGCTAAAAAATTAAAAACTTTTTTAGATGAATAATGCAATTAATATTACTTGGCACAGGTTGTCCGAAGGTTGATCATAAACGTTTTGGTCCTTCCAATTTAGTTTTCACAAAAAATACCACCATCTTAGTTGATTGTGGTTCGGGTGTATCTCAACGATTGCAAGAAGCAAAGGTATCAACGGCAAATATTGATGCACTTGTATTAACTCATTTACACTCCGATCATGTGGTAGATCTTTACCAATTAATTATTTCCAGCTGGCATTCGTATCGAATAAAGCCATGGAAGATCTATGGTCCCAAAGGAACGAAAAAATTTGTTTCAAAAATTATGGATGCTTGGAAAGATGAGAGACAATTGCGCATTAAGTATGAGGAGCGGTCTTCCATTGCTGCGTTTAATTTACAAGTTACAGAATTTAAGGAATATGGAAAAATCACAATTAAAGATGTGAAGTTAGAATATTTTACCGTGGACCACCAACCTGTTAAATATGCCTATGGATTTAATTTTTTTAATAACAATAAAAAACTAACTATAAGCGGGGATACGAAGCCTTGTGAAAATCTCATGAAATATGCACAACTCACTGATGTACTGTTGCATGAAGTTTTTATAGAGGGTGAAATTCAGAAGATAAAAAACATGCGGTCCTCTCAAACATTACATAATGTTAAGGCCTACCACACGATATCATCCATGGTGGGGAAGGTGGCCAAATTAACAAGGTGTAAAAAACTTGTTCTTACTCATTTTGTCCCAACGCAATTTAATGAAAAAAAATTGAAAGAAATAGTCAAAAAAGATTTTGGCAAATATCCAATAATTGGAAAAGATCTTTTAAGAATTAAAATCTAACATTAGAAAAGATTATTTAAAATGACAACACTTATAATTATTGACAATTCAGGCAGGGAATATGAGGTGAAAGACCCTCAAAGATTTTTTGATCATTTGATTGACTATCACAGCAACAACAATGTAGGGGATCATAGTACCCACGAAGAAAATGGATATTATTTTACTGTTACGGAAGA